>ENA-OYZB01000556-OYZB01000556.1-human-gut-metagenome-genome-assembly--contig:-NODE-556-length-16084-cov-4.472456_pt1 | contig 16084 bp, 9 predicted proteins | sample MGYA00243258_ERZ653467 | MGnify/ENA primary metagenome ERZ653467 (study PRJEB26926, sample SAMN06165011) | human gut metagenome | biome: ENVO:00009003; feature: ENVO:2100002; material: ENVO:00002003... | reverse complement strand
CACCCAACTGTATATCGGGGATACGGACATCGGGGCCGACAAAATCAAAGAAAATCTCGCCTCCTCCGATACGGACGTTCTCGGCGTAGAAAGTTGAGAGTTGAGAGTTGGAAATTGAAAGTTCTTTTGTATCGAGAGCGCCGGTATAAGTATAAAACTTCACGCCTTCTTGCAGACGGGGAGTGACATTGATACCCTGTTTCATGAGCAGGCAACCGTCCGGGCGGATCAGCGAAGTGAAATGTTCGAAACTTTCACGGTAGGCTTCCGGAGTCCCGTAGATATCCAGGTGATCGGGATCGGCCGACGTAATAACAGCCATATAGGGCTTCAACCAGTGGAAGGAACGGTCGAACTCGTCCGCTTCTATCACAGTCAAATCACTCTCTGCGGAAAGCATCAGGTTGCTGTTATAGTTCTTCAGGATACCACCTAAGAAGGCATTACAATCCACATGAGACTGCTTCAGCAGGTGGGCGACCATCGAGGACGTCGTTGTCTTGCCATGCGTACCGGCCACACACAGTCCCCGGCTACAGTCGGTAATCTCACCCAATACACGGGCACGCTTCATCACCTCGAAACCATTCCCCCGGAAATAGCAGAGCTCCGAATGGTCTTCTGGGACGGCAGGGGTATAGACGACCAGCGTCTTTGCCGGATCGGTAAAGTCGTCGGGGATCAGGTCCACATTGTCTTCATAATGAATGACGGCTCCTTCATAGTTCAACTGTTCCGTCAGACCGGAAGGGGTCTTGTCGTAACCGGCCACCTTCTTTCCCTTCGAAAGGAAATAGCGGATCAAGGCACTCATCCCGATCCCGCCGGCTCCAACAAAATAGACAGCCGTTATATTGTTTATATCCATATTTTCTTATTCGTTACTATTCTTTATTACAAAGATACTATCTTCCTATCGTATTTGCTATAAAAGACCGGCATCTTCTTCGGAAAAGACTATAGCTTTTGCGTCCCCGCGTCAAGCGCGGGGACAAGGCCTATTCGATGATCCTGACGATCTCGTCCACGATGCGTTCCGCGCTCTCATGGTGGGCCAGTGTCGCGATGTTGCGGCTCAAGGTACGGAGGCGTTCATCGTCGTGGATGATTTCGAGGGCTTTCGGGACCAATTGCTGTTCGGCATCTTTGTCGGCCACCATGATAGCAGCATCTTTACCCGCTAAAGCCAAGGCATTCTTCGTCTGATGATCTTCTGCCACATTGGGAGAAGGGACCAGGATCACCGGTTTCTTCAACAGGCAAAGTTCGGAGATAGAGCTGGCTCCCGCACGAGAGATAATCAGATCGGCGGCCGCGTATGCATAGTCCATGCGCGTGATAAAATCCGAACACCAGACCGGCATTCCCCTGTAAGCCTTCAGATGCTTTAAAGCCTCTTCATGATAGTAGCGTCCGGTTTGCCAGATCACTTGTACGTCGACATCCGAAGCGAAGAGCTTGTCTAAATCGCCCTGTATGCTGCGGTTGATCGTCCGGGCTCCCAAGCTGCCGCCCACCACCAGGATCGTCTTCTTATCCGGTGAAAGGCCGAAGAACTTCAAGGCTTCCTCACGTTTGCCCAACGCCTCTTCCAAATCCTGGCGGACCGGGTTGCCGGTCACGACGATGCGGTCGGCCGGAAAGAACTTCTCCATGCCTTCGTAGGCAACGCATATTTTGCTGGCTTTCTTTGCCAGAAGCTTATTCGTGACACCCGCATAGGAATTCTGCTCCTGTATCAAGGTAGGGATTCCTAAAGAAGCGGCCATCCAAAGCGTCGGTCCGCTGGCATAACCGCCTACGCCTACGGCAATATCGGGTTTGAACTCGCGTATCGTCTTTTTGGCAAGCCGGAGGCTTTTGAGCAGACGGCCTACGACACGGATGTTATTAGCCAGGTGGGCACGGTCGAAGCCGCTTACCGGCAATCCCACGATACGATAACCGGCGGCAGGCACTTTCTCCATTTCCATCCGGTCATCAGCTCCCACAAACAGTATTTCCGCCTCCGGAAAACGTTTCCTGAAGGTATTGGCGATAGAGATAGCCGGGAAGATATGTCCTCCGGTTCCACCGCCGCTTATGATGATTCGGTACTGTTTCATATATTCTTTTCTGTTGTTGTTTCTTCTTTCAGCTCGGCTACGGCTTCGAGCGGGTTTATGTCACTGTCTACGGTTTCGACTCCGTTTTCAACGGATGCCAGTCCGCTTTCAATCGGATGCCCATCCGTATCCGGTTCGATGCCTACAGGATTTTCATCCGCCGCCGGTTCCTCTTCCTCCTCTTCATTTCCCATATTGGCTCCGAAGCGGCTCACACTAAGGATAATCCCGATATAGGCACAAGAGATGACGGTCGACGTTCCGCCACGGCTGACCAACGGCAATGGCTGCCCCGTCACCGGTATGAGATCGACCGCGACTGCCATATTGGTCAATGCTTGGACAACAAGCATCAAGCCACATCCCAAAACAAGGAACTTGGGGAATAGTTTATCGCATTTCCGAGCGATCATCCCCACCCTGACAAGCAGGGCGATATAAAGGAAGAGGACGAAAGCTCCCCCAAAAACCATTCCCATCTCTTCTATAATAATAGCATAGATAAAGTCGGAATATGCCTGTGGCAGGAAGTCACGCTGCTGGCCGTGTCCGGGAAACTTGCCCCAAAGACCACCACGCGCAATGGCGATCTTGCCATGCACCACTTGGTAGTCATCTCCGTCAATATGGACAGCCTTGCCCGACTCTATCTTAACGGGAGGCGTACCGTCGACGAAGCGTTCAATACGCGCCCTCCAAGTATGTACACGCTCAGGCATCCGCTTCATCACCGGCTCCGGAGCAAAATAGAGGAGCGACACCGCAAAGATCAGTATAAGCAACAAGCTCCCCCAAAACTTCAACAGACGAAGCAATGAGATCTGCCCGAAGAATGCCATCATCTGAATAACGGAGAAGAGCAGGATCGCCGTAGAGCCGTTTGTAAAGAAAATCAAGCCACAGATCACCAAGGCAGCTCCCTGTATCCACCAGAACATCTGCTTATCCGTAAACCAGTGGCGTTTGCTCAAGATGAAAGCGGTATACACCATCAATGTGATCTTGGCGATCTCGGACGGCTGAAACGTCACGCCGATATTCATCCAACGAGGTTCGCCGTTTATTACCACCACCAATCCCGGTATCCTCGTCAACAAAAGGAGTAACAGAATGGCTGAAACCACAGCCCCTCCGGCAAGCAAGGCATACCAGCGGCAATGGATATTGTGCAAGAGCAAGACGAGCACACATCCTCCCAAGAGGAAGGTGGCATGATCTGCAATCGGCTCCCAATGCGTCGCGCTCTTGTAGGCAAGCGTGCTACTCGCGCTAAACACCTCTATTGCCGAAATCAGGCAAAGGAACATGAAGATGATCCAGATCACCAGGTCGCCTTTGAACAATTTACTTGCTAAATTCATCTCTCCGTTTTTCTTTACAGGTTACGCACACAGGCTTTGAACTGGTCGCCTCGATCCTCATAGCTTTTGAAGAGGTCGAAGCTGGCACAGCAAGGTGACAACAAGACGGTATCTCCCTTTTCAGCCAGTTTATACGCTTTCGACACCGCTTCTTCCATCGAACGGGCATCTTCGATAACGGGTACCTTCCCGTCGAAGAAAGCGTGCAGCTTAGTATTGTCCACACCGAGAAATATCAGGGCGTGCACCTTTTTCTTCACCAGCTCTTCTATTTCGGAGTAATCATTTCCCTTATCCGTTCCGCCGAGTATCAGGACGAGCGGAGTGGTCATGCTCTGCAAGGCGTACCAGCAGGAGTTTACATTCGTAGCTTTCGAGTCGTTGATATAATCGACTCCGCGCACACGTGCCACTTTCTCAAGGCGGTGCTCCACCCCGGTAAAGTCGCTCAGCGAAGCTCGCAGATTTTCATCATGGATATCCACCAGTTTGGATGCGATACCAGAAGCCAGCGAATTATACAGATTATGCGTTCCCGATAATGCTAATAAATCTTGTTCCATTGTAAACGTTCCGTTTGAGGTTTCAATTCTTATCTTTTTATCTTCCGTATAGCCCTTTACGCCGGCTTCGTGAGTTTCGGCGAACGGGTAGAGAGTTGCCTCGGGATGCCGTTTGGCAATTTCGCGGGCAATAATAGGATCGTCGTTCCAGAATATGAAAGCATCTTCGACCGTCTGATTCTGGAGGATGCGGAATTTAGCATCCACATAGTTCTGCATCTCGTAGTTATAACGATCCAGATGATCGGGCGTTATATTCAATAAGATGGCGATGTCCGCCTTAAAGTCATACATGTTGTCGAGCTGGAAACTACTCAGTTCGATCACGTAAACGGCGTGAGGATCTTCGGCCACCTGAAAGGCGAGGCTGTTCCCGACATTTCCGGCAAGCCCCACGTCCACTCCCGCCTGTCGGAGGATGTGGTAGGTCAGCATGGTCGTCGTCGTCTTGCCGTTACTCCCGGTGATACAGATCATCTTGGCGTCCGTATACCGTCCGGCAAATTCTATTTCGGAGATGATAGGCGTACCCTTCTCCTTCAGTTTCTTTATAATGGGAGCCTTGTCGGGGATACCCGGGCTCTTGATAATTTCGTCGGCATTCAGGATGTCGGCTTCGGTATGCCGGCCCTCTTCCCAACGGATTTCGTGAGCATCCAGCATATCCTTATATTTGGGTTTGATAGACGAAAAATCGGAAACGAACACATCGAGTCCTTTCGCCTTCGCCAGCACAGCGGCACCTGCGCCACTTTCACCACCCCCTAAGATAACAATCCTTTTCTTCATTTGATTTATGATTTCTTTATTCATTTATGATTTATGATTTATGATTTATGCGTCGATTATAAATCATAAATTATAAATCATAAATCACTTTATCTCATCTTTAATGTCACAATCGTAACAACTGCCAGGATGATACCGATCAGCCAGAAGCGGACCACGATCTTAGATTCGGGCACCACGTTAAACGGTTTCTGTATCAAAGCCTGTATTCCCGCATTACCGGGTTTCTGGAAATGATGATGGAGAGGAGCCATCTTGAAGATGCGTCGCCCTTCACCGTATTTCTTCTTCGTATATTTGAAATAGAACGTCTGCATAAGAACGGAGAGATTCTCTACCAGGAAGATGCCACATAGGATCGGGATCAACAATTCCTTCCGGATAATGATTGCGAATACGGCGATGATACCGCCCAGCGTCAAGCTACCCGTATCTCCCATAAACACTTGTGCCGGATAAGCGTTGTACCACAAGAATCCGACTGTCGCCCCGATAAAGGCAGCTGCAAATACCACCAGTTCTTCCGCTCCCGGAATGAACATGATATTCAAGAAGGAAGCAAACTCGAAGTGCGACGACATATATGCAAGGATCCCGAGCGCCACCCCGATAATCGCCGAACTTCCCGCCGCCAGGCCATCCAGGCCGTCTGTCAGGTTCGCTCCGTTCGATACGGCCGTTACCACGAAGATCACCATCAGGACGAAGACCAGCCAGGCGGCTTCCTCTTTATATTCGCCTGCCCAATTAACCAACTGGGCGTAATCGAAATTGTTGTTCTTCACAAACGGGATCGTCGTCTTGGTCGACTTCTTTTCAACCGTATGGAAGCGTACTTCCTCGATCACATTGTCATGCCGCACTTCCATATTCTCCTTGATCACCACATCCGGACTCATAAAAAGTACCAGGCCGACGATCAGCCCCAGACCGATCTGTCCGATAATCTTGAACTTGCCATGCATCCCTTCCTTGTTCTTCCGGAACACTTTGATATAGTCGTCGGCAAATCCCAATGCCCCTAACCAGATGGTCGTCACCAGCATCAGGATCACATAAATATTGGTCAGCTTCGCACAGAGCAAGGTCGGCACCACGATCGCAATGATAATGATGATACCTCCCATCGTCGGCGTCCCTTTCTTACTCATCTGTCCTTCCAAACCGAGGTTACGCACCGTCTCGCCGATCTGCAATAGTTGCAGCTTGTCGATGATGCGACGTCCGATAGCCGTCGAGATGAACAATGACAGGATCAATGCCAAAGCGGAACGGAATGATACATACTTGAACATACCGGCACCCGGGAAATCGAGCTGATCCAAATAATTAAACAAATAATACAACATAAAAAACTTCGTTTTTCAGTTGAAAGTCGAGAGTTGAAAATTGAAAGTTATGTTCAGCAGCATTTAACTTTCACCTTTCACCTTTCACCTTTCAACTCTTAAATATTTCTTTTAACTGTTCCCGGTCGTCAAAATGGTACTTTACGCCTTTTACTTCCTGGTAATCTTCATGGCCTTTGCCGGCAACCAAGATCACATCACCTTTCCTGGCCAGCATAGTGGCCGTTTTGATCGCCTGCGCACGATCTGTAATACAGAGTGTGCGTTCCATATCGGCTGCATTCAGGCCGGCCACCATATCTTTAATGATCTCATCCGGTTCCTCGAAACGGGGATTGTCGGAGGTCAGGATCAGCTGGTCGCTCAACTTGGCCGCTTCCTTCGCCATGATCGGGCGCTTTCCTTTGTCGCGGTTGCCGCCACAGCCTACGACTGTGATCACACGGCCGTTGCCGTCCAACACCTCATGAATGCCGCTCAACACGTTCGTCAATGCATCAGGCGTATGGGCATAATCCACGATTGCCGTATATCCCAACGGAGACTGGATCGTCTGGAAACGACCGGAAACCGAATGCAGATCGCTCAACACGACCAACACTTCTTCCGGGTCCTTGCCCAACGAGACAGCCGCCCCATACACTGCCAACAAGTTATAGGCATTGAAACGACCGACAAAACGTGTCATCACCTCACGACCGTTAACCAGCATTTCGGTTCCTTCGAAATGGGATTCCAAGATCTTTCCTTTGAAATCTGCCAACGTACGCAGCGAATAAGTCAGCTGCTTCTTAGCAGCCGTATTCTGTAGCATGACAAGGCCGGATTTATCATCCGCATTCGTAAGTGCGAAAGCCGAAGCAGGCAGATCATCGAAAAATTTCTTCTTGGCTTTCAGGTAATTCTCGACTGTCTTATGATAATCCAGGTGATCACGCGTCAGATTGGTAAAGATGCCCCCGTTGAAGGACAAACCACTGATACGCTTCTGGTCGATCGAATGCGAACTAACCTCCATAAAGGCATACTCGCAACCGGCATCCACCATCCGGGCCATCAGGTTATGGAGGGTGACAGGGTCAGGCGTCGTATGGTCGGTCGGAATCGCCTCGCCATCGATATAGTTGCAGACGGTAGAGAGCAGCCCCACTTTATGCCCCATCTTCCGGAACATCTCGTACAGGAGCGTCGCAATCGTTGTCTTTCCGTTTGTTCCGGTCACTCCCACCAGTATCAGGTTGTCCGAAGGATTCTCATACCAAGCGGAAAGCGATTTACCTAAAGCATCCGCCGAATCTTTCACCCGGATGAAAACCGGTTTGCTTTCGGATACCTGCATATTTTCATCCGGAAGGACAGGGATTTCCTCGCAGACGATTGCGGCAGCACCTTTTTCGATCGCACTTTGGATATAAGCATGACCGTCTACGGCAGTACCCCGAACCGCTACAAACAAAAAGCCTTTTTCCACTTTACGGGAATCAGACTGGATGCCTGAGATCTCCACGTCGGCGTTTCCGACAACCTCAAGCACTTCCAACGGATGAATAAGTTCTTTTAGTTCCATAGCCTATTTTAATGTTAATGAAACGGTTTGTCCTTTCGAAACTCGTGAACCGGGAGATATGGATTGAGAAGATACACGCCCCATACCATTCAACGACGCTTGTAATCCGACACTTTCCAGCAGATAAACGGCATCTTTCGCTCCCATGCCGACTACGTTCGGCACCAATCCTTCGCGGATAGGGATATCTTTCAGTTTCACATCTTCCCTGCCGTCTTCACGCTTAGCCGTCACCCATTTGGTTTCGATACTATCGTTATCGGCCTCTATATCGAGTTTGTTCAAAACATATTCCAACGCATCCCGTTCACCGGCTTTCGGTTGCGGCAACATTACAGCCAGTGAGTCCTTCTCCATGTCGCGGATATCAAAAGACATATGGCTGGCATATACCTTCTCGGCTATCGCCTTCACTACACCACCAGACATCGTACCACCCGAAGGATAGCCGTTGCGCGGCTGACGGATCACGACAATACAGGAATATTTCGGTTCGTCGGCAGGGAAATAGCCGCAGAAGGCAACCTGGTGCCCTGCCTGCCGGTAAACACCTCCCGAAGCGATCTGAGCCGTACCGGTCTTGCCGGCAATACGGACAAAGTCGGAATGGACTGCCTTACCGGTACCTTTCTCCACGACTCCTAACAACATATCCTTTATCATATTGAGCGTACGTTCCGAGCAGATGGATTCCCGCACCACTTCGGTAGAGAAGCTCTGCACGGTCTTGCCGTTGTGCAAGATTTCTTTTGTAAAGATCGGACGCACCATCTTCCCGTTATTGGCAATCGCATTATAGAAAGCAAGCGTATAGATCGGCGGAATCTGGGTTTCATATCCGAAAGACATCCACGGTAAAGCTGTCTTCGACCAGTAACGTACTGTGTCGTCCGGTCGGCGGATTTTAGCACGACCGGCTCCGGGAATTTCCAGACGCAGGTCTTCGTTCAAACCAATGCGGTAAAGTCCTTCCACAAACTTAGTCGGATTCTTTTCGTATCCTTTCAGGACCGTCTTGGCAACCCCGATATTAGACGAATACCAAATAGCCTGTTCCACCGAGATACGACCGTAACCGCCTTTATTATTATTATGGTCCGTCATACGGGCCCCTTTATACATATAGATACCGTTGCCAACATCGACCGTATCGCCGGGCTGGCAGACACCGTCTTCAAGCGCAACCATGATAGATGCGACCTTAAAGGTCGAACCGGGTTCCGTTTCATCCGCTACGGCATGGTTGGTATCCTCGCCGTAGACGCCTTCACGGATACGTCCCATGTTGGTAATCGCCTTCACCTCACCTGTCGCAACTTCCATTACGACAGCCGTACCCGATGCGGCATCGATCTTTTTCAACATGTCGAGCAACGACTTCTCTGCTATATCCTGGATATTGATGTCGATTGTCGTACGGATATCCATTCCTTCCACCGGTTCCACTTCCACGACATTCGTCCACCCTCCACCGAGACGTCGCACGGAATTCAAGCCGGCTACACCGTGAAGCAAAGTATCGTATTGCAATTCCAGCCCATTCTTTCCCTTGGTCAGTCCCGTTTTAGGATCGATATCACGGAACGTGTCGCCGATCGTACGGGAGGCCAATGTGCCAAACGGCTTTTGGCGTTCAACCATTTCCCGTGTATAGAAACCACTCTTGAACACTCCTAACCGGAGGAAAGGGAATTTCTTGATTTCCTTCAAATCCGAATAGGACACCTTATCCCGGCAAATCGGGAACTGGCGGCTCTTTTTTTTCGCATTCAAACCACTTAACAGATATTTCTTATAACCGGCCGGTGTACGGTCTTTCAACTTACGGGAGAGGTAGACAGAAAGCGAGTCGACCCCGTTGTGCTTGCTATACAAGAATGTATCCAAACTGCTCCATTTCTTTGTCTTATTTGAATAGCAATCGGCTGCGAAATCTATGTAAAGGTAATAGCAAGGAACACTGGTCGCCATCAGCTTGCCATCAGCAGAAAAGATGTTTCCCCGGCTGGGATAGACCAAACGGTCCGGCCGTTTTTGTATCGAATCAAGATGCAACCAATAGTCTCTCTCGACAAAAGCGGTTTGGGAAGCTCGTATCAACACGCTACCTGCTACACATACGAGCAGGAACACGATGAAGAAGTAACAGAATATAATCCGGTTACTCTTAGGAGCAAATTCTTTTGGTTCGATATCTTCAGCCATCTTTACCTATACAATTCATACGGCGGATTCTTCGCCGCTTCCAATTCTATACCCTGTTCTTCTATCAATAGTTCGATCTGCGACTGGCGGCTGTTGCCCGTCAATTCCGAAGAAATGGACAACGCCTCGAATCGTACATCGCGCAATTGTTGTTGCAGACGATCGATCTCACGTAGCCGTTGCATACAGACATATCGGTTACCGATAAAAATAAATATCAGCATAACGACAAGAACAATCATCTTTGTATGTTTGACGATGAAATCTTCTTTCAAGATCCCACCGCCCAATATATACAAAAAAGAGAAACGGTTCTCCTTCTTCTTTTTCTTCTGTTTCGTGTCCACAGCCATACTTTTTAGTTGAAAGTTGAGAGTTATTAGACTTTATGTTCATTATTCAACTCCGCAATTCTTAATTTTGCACTCCGGGAGCGGGGATTCCGTTCGATCTCCTCGCCCGACGGGACAATCACCTTATTGTTTACCAGACGGAACGGAGATTTGATATTCCCAAAAAAGTCCTGCTCTGCCTTCCCTTCAAAGTTACCCGTCTTCAGGAAATTCTTCACCAACCGGTCTTCTAAAGAATGGTAAGTGATAACAACCAGACGACCACCGGGCTTCAACACTTGCAGCGTTTGTTGCAACATCTCGCGCAAAGCACGCATTTCATCATTCACCTCGATACGCAAGGCCTGAAATACCTGAGCCAGGAATTTCTTTTCCTTATCTTTTCCCGTAAAAGGCTTTATCACTTCCAAAAAGTCGGCGATCGTTTCTATCTTCTTTATTTCGCGGCTACGTACCAGCACGGATGCCAGTTTGCGTGCCACTTTCAATTCTCCGTAAAGATAAAACAAGTCGGCTAACTGCTCTTCCGTATATGTATTAACAATATCCGCAGCAGTTTGTCCTGCCCGGGTATTCATTCTCATATCCAACGCCCCGTCGAAACGGAAAGAAAACCCACGATCCTTGTCATCAAAATGATGGGAAGAAACGCCCAAATCTGCCAACAGTCCATCGACCTCACCAGCAACACCATGATAGCGCATGAAGTTATATAAATAACGAAAATTACTGCGGACAAATACAAAACGGGAATCCGCCGGAATGTTTTTCTCAGCATCGGCATCCTGATCAAATCCATAAAGTGTCCCTTCGTTATCCAGCCGGTTCAAGATTTCACGTGAATGTCCTCCACCTCCAAAGGTGACATCGACATACACACCGGAAGGTTGAATGCCCAGTCCCTCCAAACTTTCATGAAGCATTACCGGCACATGATAACAGACTTCTTTTTCTTCCATTTCTTCGCTACTTCATGTTAAACTTTTCCTTAAAATAAGGGCCTGTAGTTGGTTGATTAGCACACACATCCCCCTATTGGAGGGTAAAAGTACACATTTCCTAATTTAACCGCCAAGAAATATAAGAGAAAAGTAACAAAAAGTTTTCAACAGGTCAGAAAAATACTTATATTATGGCGGCCCTAAACCCTGTCAGAATCGTGTATTTGGACGATTATACAGGATTGTTTTCAAATATCGTATTCTCCGGAGGATAAGCAGTCCCGATTCTTCAAATCCCCCTAATCTGCACATTCATATATATGCACAAAAAGCCTCTCCGATATTTCTACCGGAAAGGCTTATTTGTTTTCTGCCCTCTTTTCTCACGAAAAGAGGAGCAGTCGATTTATTTAATTAATAAATGCATCGAATTATTTAACGATAGCTTTAACAGCTTCTTCGCCTTCAACAGCTACTACAACTACACCCTGAGGAGCAGCGATTGTAGCGTCGCTTGAAGTGATAACTGTGTTAGCCACTGTCTGACCTAAGATGTTAGTTACAACTACTTTCTTACCGGCAGCATTAGCGATTCTTACAGCACCTTCCTGAGCGATTACAGCTACTTCAGATGTTGCGATTTCTTCGTTGTCTGTTGCATATTCATCATCAGCACCCTTACGGTCAATATTGAATCTCAATGCAGGGTCACCACCAGTGACAGCATTTGCAAATGTTGACTTTTCATTTGTCAATACCAAGCAGCCGTTCTGGTTCTTCAACCATGCAGCAACATTAGGAGCAATTGCCAATTTTTGACCAGCAGCATTATATTCACCATTTAATTCAGGATAAGCCATAGATTCGATCAAGAAAGAATTATCTTTACCTTCTTCTGTTACTTCCAATGCTTTATCAGGGTATACATAACGGAATGACCAAGTTACATTTTTATGAGCATCACCTTTCAAATTAATAATGAATGGGCACGGATATTTACTGTTTTTCTTAACCAATTCTGCATTTTCTTTTTCAAGAAGTTCAAAATTAATTTCTTCATTTTTCAATGATTTGTAAGCATCCGGTAAGACATACAAGCTATCGCCTCTTCTGATTGCTTCAACAAAACCGACACGAGTATAAGCATGATCATCATCCAAATAAGGAAGAGCCTCTTCAGAAGAAATACCAAGTTTAGCAACAGAATCTGCAAAACTTACCAAATATTTACCTCTCTGGAATGCAGGAATTGCCTTATGAGCATGAACGCACTGATACGGATCAGTTATAATATTACCATCAATATCTACGTGAGGACCAGCTTCTGTACAAGCTTCACCAGCCTTACCTGCAAAATCATTACGATTTACAGAAATTAAATACTGTGGTTTAATACCATTACCAAGACCACGTACAATCCAAGCAGAGTCAACAACAAACGCCAATTTTCCATCTGCTTTATCCTTACTCCAAATACCAAGATAATCTACTGTTTCATGTAAGAAATTCTCGTTTGTTTCATCCATCAAGTACTCGTTACGATATCTCTCCCAGAAGATCAAACTGTCAACGCCTGTTTCAACTTCGTTAATATTAGCATTGTTGAAACGACGATACAAAGGTGTATCATCCAAGCTAATTGCAAATGCAGAAGTTCTTTCTTCTGTTGTTAAGTTCTGAACACCAACAGGAGAGGTTGAATTATTATCAGAAACACCAGCTTTAGAATACATAGGTTTAACAGAATCCAATGCAGCATTTGTCTGAACAGCCTTCAATATTGCAAAGAAGTCATCACCATCATAATGATTATTTTCTTTAAAATAGAAACTATCTATAGCAGCACCCAAAACACCCTTAGCCATTGCATATTTGTGGTTCGTAATAGAATCCATTACAGCTTCGCCTTGAGCAATGATATACGGAGTTCTCTTCAACTGCACAATACCAATCTTCTTGTATGGATCTGTAGCAGCAGTACCAACAACAACACCATACTTGTATTCATTATCAGAAGCTCTCAATTCAAATGAGCTAGCACCTGCTTTATATTCTTTAGCATACAATAATGTATCTTTTTCACCACCTACAGATAAATAACGAGCATTCTCACCTGTTGCATATGGATGATAATATTCGAACTTATATTTATTTACATTGTATTCGATAGCAGCCGGATCCATATGGAAATATCCTAAATAAGGATCATTATAAGCTTCAGGATATGTTTCCTTATTGATTTCAACAATTTCCAGATCTGCATTTGCCAATTCGCCATTAGAGACAAATATTTTACCTTCTGCATCCTTATACAACTGAACAGTCATTGTATTACCCGGATACTCACGGTTTTCAATTGTAATACTTGATGTTTCAGCTAAAGATTCGACAGTCTGAGTCTTACGGATGATCCACTGATAAGCAGGCATATGAGCAGCCAATTGAGATTCTTCATCAAATTCAACCCATAATCTGTTTGCACCATTCTGATACAACGGATAAGCAAAATATTTACCTGTTGTTTTATCTTTGATCGTATACAGACCATTAGCCACAGACACCTTGTTAGAAGCAGAAGCTTCACATGTTCCGAAACCTAAACCAATACGTGTACGGATTGTATCTTTGCCTACTGTCAAAGCCCATTCCTGACCAGGAATCAAATCCTGAAGAACTACATGAGTGCTATCATCACCTGATCTATAAACATCAAATGGACCTTTACCTATATTTGCACTATAGATAGCTGTATCCATCTTAATAAACAGGCTGTCTCCTTCCGGTGCATAAGTAAAGAAGAACGAATAAATACCAGTTCTACCAGCAGCTTCATCAATATTGAAAGTTGCAGCTTTTGTAGTATCAGTAAATGTCAAGAAATCTTCACCTGCTTTATTCTGATAAGCTGTATCTATACGCAGATAGGCACTCTTATCAGCTTTCATCAAATAGACACTACCATTAGTTCCATCTTCTGCAACCAGATCCTGTGCAAATACATTATTTTGAATCTTTTTGTGATCTAATTTCTGCTCTTTAGAACCAATCACTTTATAAAAATCCAAGTTGATTGCAGCAGAGTCACGAGAGCCTAAAATTGTATGTAATGCTTTTGCATTCAAGTGTAAACGCTGCGGAGCAACGACCTTGAATGTATAACCATTACTAATAGCACTCGGTTTAGCACTATTATCCGCAGCAACCGTCACAGCCACCATTTCCCCATTTGCCAAAGCGCTTGCAGGTGATGACGCAATATTTACATTATTATATGCCAATACGGCCAAAGAGTCCGTACCCGGAATATAAGAATACAATGGCATATTATCTTCAATATCGACATCAGCACCAGCCTTCATTGAGAACGCCCAACCATCAATTTCCGTACCAACAGGGAGACCATCCGTTGCTGCTATAGTTCCAGGAGTACCGGAAATCAATGAATTTACATCAACTGCCAACTTCTTACCTGTTGTCTTATTTAAAAAGTCAAACGTATAAGACTGTCCTTGTACAGCAGGCTTTGTAACAGCCACACACCACAAAGTGTTCGCAAATTCGTTTGCAGGAAGAGTTGACAAACTTTTAACATAAAGAGAATCGTTGCCATCCAAACGGTTTGTCATGTACAAGACAGAATCACCTGTTGTTCCAACCGTAATCTGATACAACTTTTCGTTGTAAGCACCATCAGCTTTCAACTTAACAGCAGAAGCAGAAGTAGTCCCTACAGTCGCCAGCACAAGACCGGCACAAAGTGTAGAAAACAATTTGTTCATAATCAAATAATTTAATATTAATACTAAAGTGTAAATAAATCAATCAAATAACACGTACGTCTTCTAAATCTTATAATCAAATACCATTGCGTACGATTTTCTCTTGGCAAAAATACGCATAACTTTTAAACCGACAATCCTTTTCCTTAATATTTTTTCCTTTTCTATATTCTTTCTTATCAACAAGATAAGTTATCCCGTACGAAAATGCTTATTTACAAGACAAACTCTGGTATTTATAGAGGAACTACTCCAAAGCCCTACATGTCTGAAATTAATGTACGTGCGTACATTAGAAATATAAACCGAATCGATCTCTACATGGTATAACGGTAACAACTGTCATACCTGTATATTATGTTACCAATCCTCACACAAGAAACATGATGATATGATGGTTGTTTTTAATTTACCATTGAAGTTCACATATTGGCAGATATGAATCATTTCAGCTTCACCCGCCCTTGAAACCTTTTGATTATCATATCATACAAGAGTGAAGGCAATTTGGTTCAGTTTTTCTTATATCCGAGCCTTCTGCGTACAAATCATGAGAGATTGAGAGATAAACAGTCCCCTTATAAAGACAAAATTATTTCTTCGCTTAAGCCGGTACACTTTACTATGGTAGCAACATCTACACCCGTATCTTTCATCTTCGAAGCGACTTGACGCATGCCTTCGGCAAGACCTTCCGCTTTCCCTTTCGCCTCACCTTCGGCGATTCCTTCTGCTTTTCCCTCTATTCTCCCTTCTAATTTGGCTGTGCCGATCACGTCGTTTTGGATCATGATAGCGTCGATATGGCGGTCGTAGATAAGGCGTTCCTGGGGTGACATCGAGTAGTATTTCAACTTTTCACGGGCTTCCTTCAGACCCGGTGCAGTCGTGTCGGGACGGATCGTGCCGTCTTTCAAGTATTCGATCCATTCGTCCAAAGGGGTGAGAGCCACTTTGTCGAACTCATTTACCCGGACCAAGATATATTCGGGGAAGATTTCGGCGGGAAGATGCGAGACGATAACATCCCGTTCACGCGTGTTGACACGCAGATGGTCCCCCGTATGTACAC
>ENA-OYZB01000553-OYZB01000553.1-human-gut-metagenome-genome-assembly--contig:-NODE-553-length-16217-cov-9.366910_pt1 | contig 16217 bp, 19 predicted proteins | sample MGYA00243258_ERZ653467 | MGnify/ENA primary metagenome ERZ653467 (study PRJEB26926, sample SAMN06165011) | human gut metagenome | biome: ENVO:00009003; feature: ENVO:2100002; material: ENVO:00002003... | reverse complement strand
TTATAAAAGTTAAAATGCCGTATTTATGCGGCTTGTGGCGTTTCGCAAACACCTAAAAGTGTATAAAACAGGAAAGGAGAGAGGCGTAGCATGGGCTGCGCCTTAATTTTATATCATGGGAGCATTAAAGAGCGGGGCTTTTCCCGTAGAGCTGAACGGCAAAGAATATGGTTTACTTTTTTCACTGAACGCATTAGACGAAGTGCAGGAAAAGTTTGGGGGCTACGACAAATTAAGTGAGGTATTCAATAAAGATAACCCAAACCTTTTTAAAGATACAAGGTGGTTACTTACGCTGCTTATTAACGAGGCACTTTTAGCAGAGGACGAAAACGCCCAGCTGCTTGAAGAGAAGAGGGTAGGCAGACTGATACACGCAGGAAATTTGCAGGAAGTACAGAACGCTATTTTTAAATCGTTCTACAGAGGAACTGCGGGAGACAACAGCGACACAGAGAACGAAAACGACGGAGAAGAAACAACAGAAGAGGGAAACAGGGCAGCCGTGCAGGAAAATTAGATACTGCACGGCTTTTGTATATTGCAGTAGTGCTTTTGAGATACAGGGAACGTGAGGCATGGAGAAAAACACCATACCAGATAACGACACTGTTTAAATATCACAAGGAATATAACCCACACATTTTCCGACAGGAACAGGCGGGAACACCAGCAGCTACAGAAAACATGGACGATATAGACATAGCGTTAGGGGGCTTTTAATTATGGCAGATAAGACGCAGAACGTCAAAACAAGGTTAAGTTTTGACGGAGAGGCAGAGTATAAAGCAGCCTGCAAGGAAATTAACAGCACCCTTAAAGTGCTTAATTCTGAAATGAAACTTGTAACGGCTGAATATAAGGACAATGCAAGCAGCGTAGATGCGCTGAAAGCAAAGCAGGCGGTACTACAGAAAACATACGACGAGCAGGCAAAAAAGGTAAAAGAAACCGAGGCGGCTTTAGAAAAATGTCGCAAGGCAACAGGAGACAATAGCGAAGAAAGTAAAAAACTTGAAACCCAGTTAAATTACCAGAAAGCAGCGCTTGTAAAGACAGAGCAGGAATTAGGCAAAACGACTGACGAAATGGAAAAAGCAGAAAAAGCCGCTGACGAAATGGGAAAGGAAATAAAAGACAGCGGGGAACAGGCAGACGACGCAAAGGGAAAATTTTCTGGATTTACAAGCGTGCTAAGCGGAATGGGTACAGCGCTTAAAGCAGCAGCAGCGGCGACGGCGGCAGCAGTTGCGGGAGCGGCAACAGCCATAGGAGCGCTTACCACAAAAGCGATAGAGGGATACGCAGCACAGGAACAGCTTGTAGGCGGTGTAGAAACTCTTTTCAAAACGTCGTCTGATACGGTTGTTGGTTATGCAAACGACGCATATAAAACAGCCGGAATGTCTGCAAATGAGTACATGGAAACAGTTACCAGCTTTTCAGCGTCGCTGCTTGCCAGTATGAATAATGACACGGCAGCGGCAGCAGAAAAGGCAAACGTGGCAATTACGGATATGTCAGACAATGCAAATAAAATGGGTACTGATATATCGCTTATACAGAACGCCTATAACAGTTTTGCAAAGCAGAGTTATACCATGCTGGATAACTTAAAACTGGGATATGGCGGTACAAAAGAGGAAATGCAGCGACTGCTTGATGATGCAAGCAAGCTATCCGGCATTAAGTATGATATTTCATCATATTCAGACGTTGTAGACGCTATTCACGTCGTACAGACGGAAATGGGCATAACAGGGACAACGGCAAAAGAGGCAAGTACAACAATAGAGGGTTCGGTTAGTTCTATGAGTTCAGCGTGGGACAACTGGGTAGCTGGAATGGCAGACAGCGAGGCGAATTTCTCACAGCTTACAAGCAATCTGGTAGACAGTATTGTAACAGTGGTAGGGAATATAGCACCGAGGGTAATAGAAACAGTGCCGAGGCTGGTAAGCGGACTGGGAGAAATCGTAGAGCAGCTTGCAACGTATATACCACAGGTTATACAGGAGTTATTACCGCCTTTAATGAGCGGCGTACAGGACTTGCTTAATACGCTGGTTGGAATGCTGCCGGAAATGATAAGCATAATCGGGCAGATTATACCGACAATCATAGATACGCTGCTTACTATATTACCGCAGCTTTTAGAGGCAGGCGTACAGATTATTACGGAATTGGCGCAAGGTATCGCACAAGCGTTACCTACATTGCTGCCAACAATCGTAACGGTGGTTACGAACATTGTAACCATGCTGATAGAAAATATACCGTTGCTGATTACAGCAGCATTACAGCTGCTTACGGGGCTGGCACAGGGGCTGGTAGCAGCGCTGCCTGTACTGATTGAGGCACTGCCGGAAATCATAACGGCTATCATAAATGCACTGGTTGAGGGCATACCGCTTATTATCGAAAGTGCGGGCGATATTATAGTCGCATTGATTGACGGCATCATAGATGCAATACCGCTTTTAATCGCAGCCATTCCGCAGATTATAGCAGCCATTGCAACAGGACTGATTACGGGGCTGCCTAAGATTTTGACGGCGGCAGGCAAGCTGGTAACGACAATCATAAATAAAATAAAAGAGCTACCTACTCTGATACCGCAGGCAATCGCTGCGGGCGTTGAGAAAATAGCAGAGTGGGGCGCAAATATGCAGGAAAAAGGCGGCACAGTTATAACAGGTTTTGTAACGAAAGTTATAGATATTGTTAAGGAGCTGCCGCAGAAAATCTGGAACAGTATAGTAAGCGCAGTAACCAGAGTGGCTACGTGGGGTAACAATATGCTTACGAAAGCCAAAGAGGTAATGAATGCCATGGTAACGGGCATTGTTACGATTGTTAAGGAAATACCGCAAAAGATTTATAACAGCATTTCTGGTGCAATTACCAAAGTGGCCACATGGGGTACAGAAGTAAAGAACAAAGCCGTAGAGGGCATGAAAAATGTAATTACTGGAATAACAGACGTATTTAAGAATATTGGCAGTACGTTTGCTGGGTTCGGTAAAAACATGGTAGAGGGCATCTGGAACGGCATAAACGGAGCTACGCAGTGGATAAAGGATAAAATAAGCGGCTGGGTAGGCAATGTTACCGACTTCCTTAAGGATTTATTTGGAATTGCCAGCCCGTCTAAGCTGATGCGTGACGAAATCGGCGTATATCTGGCGCAGGGTATCGGCGTTGGCTTTTCTAATGAAATCGGCGGCGTTAAGAAAATGATTGAGGACAGCGTACCGCAGGAGTTTGACGTAGACGCAAAGGTAAATGTAGGCAATGAATTTAAGTATGATAACGACGACAAAAAGCCAAAGCCGAGAGGCGGCGGCAGTGCAGCAGGCGGCGTAGTTGTCAATCAGTATATTTATGCGAATACCACGGACTATGCAAAACAGCAGAAAGAGGCAGCCAGACAGTTCAGAATGATAGCAAGGACGGTGTAACACATGGAAAATGAAAAACTGACTTACATAAATTCAAGGGGCGAGCGGTTAGAGCTGGGAGTAGACAGCGTATACCATTGCAATATAAGTAAAGACGTAGAGGGCATTTCCGGCGTTACGAGCGTCATTTACAGCACAAACAGTATGGGACAGCACGGCGACACCTACGTAGGGCAGCGTATCGAGGCGAGGGACATAGACGTAGTGGGACATATCAACACACGGGACAAGGCGCAGGCATTGGAACTGCGCCGCCGTATGCTTAAGATATTTAACCCAGAGCTTAGCGCTACGCTGGTGTATGAGTACGGCGGCTTTAAGCGTGTGATTGATTGCAGGGCGTATGGAGAGCCTAAGATACTAAAGAAAGAGGTACTTTATGAGTTTGATTTACAAATAGAGTGCCTTAACCCGTTCTGGCGGGAAGAGGAAGAAACAAAAGAGGATATAGCAAGCTGGGTGGCTGCGTGGCATTTCCCTTGCGTTATCGAAAAGGACAGCACAAAGAGCATGATATACGGATACCGAGCGGAAAGCGTAATAGTGGACTGCTACAACGAGGGCGACGTATCAACAGGAATGAGGATAAGGTTTACAGCACTGGGGACAGTTTCAAACCCGATACTGCTTAATGTGGATACCGAGGAATTTATACAGATTAACGCCACTATGAAAACGGGCGACGTGATAGAGATTAACACGAAGTACGGCAGCAAGGGCGCTAAGCTGATAAGGGACGGCGTAGAAACCGACTATTTCCGCTACATTGATGTAGACAGTACATTTATGCAGCTTGCCATAGGCGACAATATGTTTAGGTATGATGCAGCCAGCGGCGTAAATTCTCTGGAAGTATCCATATTCTACAGCAAGGAATTTTTAGGAGTGTGAGTATGGAGCTTAGAGTATTCGACAAGACAGTACAGCCACTGGGAGCTATAGACGAGCTGGCAAGCCTGCTATGGCATACAAAGTATTTTGACGTAGGAACTTTTAGCCTGCTTGCGCCGATTACGGACAATAACAGCCGTTTGCTGGTAGAGGGTAACTTAATAACCAAGCACGACGGAAAAAAGGAAGTAAAGACCGCCGACGGCGGCGTATGGCGCAGGGCAGCGCAGATAACCTACGTACACATTACCAAAGACGAGAACGGCTTAGAGCAGTTAGAGGCACAAGGCTATATGCTTAGCTGGTGGCTTAATAAGCGCTGCATTTATCCGCAGATTGTGGCGACAGGTACAAACCAGTATCTTATAAACCTTATGGTAAAGAACAACTGCGGCAGCGCAGCAGGAACAAAGCGGCGTTTTCCATTGCTTACATTTCTGGCGCAGGAAACCATAGACGGCGTGGCGGTTGAATATGCAAACGAGGTATACGCACAACTGGGGCAGGAAGTAAAGGCAAGGGCGCAGGCTGGAAAGCTGGGCTATGACATTCTGCTTAACGAAAGAGAGAGACTGTTTGGCTTTTATCTGTATAAGGGCAATGACCTTACAGCAACAAATACCGAGGGTAACACACCCTGCATATTTTCAAGAGATTTTGATAATGTCAACGAGCAGGAATATACAGCCAGTATAGAGAACTGCGGCAACTTTATTTATGTGCAGGGAGCAGCTGACGACGACGGCAGCCAGCCAGTAACCACAGTGGACGGCGAGGGCGCAACGGGGCTGGATTTAGTAGAGGTATTCTGCGACGCTACGGACATTGCCAGAAAGTACCAGCAGGGGGAAACAGAGGTAACAATACCGCTGAATACCTATATTGCAATGCTGAAAACGAGAGGCGGCGCAGAGTTGGAAAACTACGGCAAGAACATAAATTTTGTAAGTACCATAAATACAAATTCAAACTTAAAATTTAAGGCTGATTTTGATTTAGGCGACCGTATTACTTGCAAAGAAACTAAGTGGGGCATACAGATAGATGCACGCATTACAGAAGTAACAGAAACATACCAGAAAGGCGAGGAAACCATAGAGGCGACTTTTGGCGACAGCCTGCCGACGCTGGTAGACCAGATTAGGAAAGTGAGGTAGCAGAAATGGCAAACAGCTTACCGTTTAATGCCGTGGCAGTAGACGGAGAGTACGACAGGGTATATAAAGCCGAGGATTGGGCGTGGTACTTTGCTACTTTCATTGCAAACGGCATTTTTCCAAAGCCGAGCGACGGGCTACAGGTAGTAGCTTACAGCGGCATGGAAATAAGAGTAAATGCAGGCTATGCCTTTATAAACGGCTACGCCTTTAGAAATCCTGCAACGCTTAGCGTAACACTGGATACGGCAGAGGGAGCGCTTAACAGGGTGGACAGGGTAGTAGTTCGCTGGGATTTGCCGCAAAGAGATATGTATATTGCGGTGCTGAAAGGCACACCGTCTGCAAAGCCGACAGCAACGGCAGTAACACGCACTACGGAAATATGGGAGCTTGCGCTTGCAGATATTTACGTAGGCAAGGGCGTAACAAGGATACAGACGCAGAACATCACAGACCAGCGGTTTAATAGCGCAGTCTGCGGCATTGTAACAGGAACGGTGGAAGAGATAGACGCAAGCGTGCTTACAAAGCAGTTTACGGACTTTTTTAACACCTACAGCGCAGCCGTGCTGGACGAGTTCAGCGCATATAAGCAGAGTATGGAAAAGTACCTTACAGAGATTGCGGGCGTATATGACAGCTACGTAAGCAAGACAGAGGGTTTATTTGCGCAGTATGAAAGCCAGTTTAACGAAAGATACAGCAGTTTTGAAAGTACGCTTGACAACTGGGATAAGGAACTTTTAAGCGCCTATACAGACTTTATGGCAAAAATTAAGCTATTCCAGTCGGACGCTGAAAACGAATTTAACACATGGTTTGAGAGTATCAAGGACAAACTGGGCGAGGACATAGCAGGCAGCCTGCAACTGCAAATTGAAGAGCTGGCAGCAGCCATGCAGGAAGTGAAAAAGCAGGCAGAGGCGGGCACGAAAGAAACCAAAGAGGCAATAGCAGCGCTGGACGAGCGACTTAAGAGAGTAGAAAGCGGCTGGGGCATTGACTATAAGCATGATGCTGTACTGGGATTGTGTTATATGGGTGCGGCATACATGAGCCAGCATTACGAAAGAACAGTAGAAACGGCAGTGTTAGGGGCTACCTACGTGGGTAATTCCTATCTTGCAAATACATTTTAGAAAGGTGGCAGACCATGAAAGGATTTCCTAAAGTATTAAAGACAAAAGAGGACTATTACAACTGCCTTGCTATGGTAGCAAGCGGAGAACTGGCGGCAGCAGATTTGCTGGCGAAAATCGAGAGCGCAGAGAACCAGCGTTATATTGAGTGCGGCGTAGCAGCTGTAGAGGAAGAGAAAAAGGCGGTTACGGTATATTACTGCGACGAGGCAGCGGTAGGTATGAAATTTGTAGCGGGCGACGTATCCGGCACAGTGCAGGGAGTAACACATATCCAGACCGACGAGGCAGCGGCAGCAGGAGAGGCAGGAAACGACAGAACAGCCCTTACACTTTCCAAAGCGGTAAAAGCGGGCTGCAAGGTAATTGCGCTGGAACGCACAGACACCGTGGCAGGAATGACAACAGACGACATTGCAGCACTGAAAGGAGTATTAAAGCAGTATGAGTAGATTATTAGTGGACGACGTTACAAAGACCGACGCAAGGGCGCTTTTGAACGTAAATAAAATGGCTACAATCAGCGATATTGTAGCACCGAGCAATGAGTACATTTACGCCAGCGGAGCAAATGAGCTGACCGTAGTAGAGGGTTGCGTAATTGCCGTGGGCGGCGCTGGAATTTTCAAGACAGCAAATACAATTCTTACGGCTGCTAATCTGGACGCAGGCAGCGCTTTTGCGGTAGGTAAGGACTATTACGTATATATCTGCGACAGCAGAATTGACAGCGCAGACGAGAAATACGTAATTTCCCTTAACTCTACATACCCGACAGGCTGGAACGCTACAAACAGCCGTAAAATCGGCGGCTTTCATTATGGACGCTGCCGCAAGGTGGACAGCAATTTACAGCCGCTTAATGGCAGCAGTGTTATATTTGGCACAGGCTGGGAAAGTGCAGTAAGCAACGGCATTGTACCACGTTCTGTATGGACACTGGGACACCGCCCGAAATGCAGCCCAGAGGGTATGGTATATTTAGGCGGCGGCACATGGGTAGATATTTACCTTAATTCTGACGACGGAGCAAAGGGCTTGAAATCAGAGTACGGCTGCGCACCTATGACGGGTACAGAAAGCATGAACTGGTACAACTTTGTAGAACGTCTGGCAAAGAGCGGTAAACGCCTGCCGAACTATGCGGAATTTTGCGCTTATGCTTTTGGCAGCCCTGCCGGACTGGATAACGCAAATACAAACGCATGGAGCGCCACCAGCAACACAGGTAGGGGCGTAACAGGCAGTGTGGTAAATGCCGTTTCTTCCGTGGGCGTTGTAGATGCCGTGGGGCGTGTCTGGGAGTGGCTGGACGAGCTTATTACAAGAGCGGAACACGCCACGAATGCAGACTACCACGCAAGCGTAGCGTGGGGCTGGGACAAGAAAAGCCCATTGAACACAGGCGAGAAGTCTTACGACGTTGGTAACATTTACCAGTATTACGCATATTCTCTGGCGGCGCTGGTAGCGGGCGGCAGCTGGATCAGTGGGGCGAATTGCGGCGCTCGTGCCGTGTATTGCAACGATTACCCGTGGAATGTCAATACGTACGTTGGCGCTCGTGGGGCGTGTGACTCTCTGTAGACGGCGGGCGAAAGCCCAGCCGGATAAACGGGGGTAAGGCATGGACATACAGACAAAAACAGATATTATACACCAGAAAATATACGATTTTCTGCTATATATTTACCCTCTGCTTACGAAGTACCCAAAGTATGAGAAATTCAGTTTACAGACGGCGACAAGAAACGCAATTCTTGAAATGCTGCAAGAGGTTATAAAGTGGGATAAGACGGCAACGAAAAGCCACTTATACACGGTAGATACGGCATTGCAGGAAAGTAAAGAATTGCTGCGGCTGGCGCATGACTTGAAGTATAGCGCTATGAACGCACGACACTACGGCGAGAGCTGCCGCAAGCTGAAAGAAATAGGTGTTATGCTGGGAGAACTGATAGAAGAGGTAAAGACCAGAAAATAGCAGGATATGGGGCAGCTGCTTACTTACAGCCTCTGGCGGCGCTGATAGCGGGCGGCAACTGGAACAATGGGGCGAATTGCGGCGCTCGTGCCGTGAATTGCAACAATTACCCGTGGAATGTCAATACGGGCATTGGCGCTCGTGGGGCGTGTGACTTAGTGAGAACATTACAGGCACAGAGTTCTACGGAATACTGACAAGGACTTAGAAAGGGATAAGACCGAGTGTTTAATATCCTATAGTCAGAGTGGCTGTCCCGCCGTGAGGCAAAGAGAAAAAATACGGCTGCTGGTTAGTAGCTACGGCGAAAGGCAGGAGCTTAATACTTGAAGAGAGTAGGATACATTACCGATAAGGACGGGCGGCGCATTACGCTTTTAGAGGCTATGGGCGACTATGGAAACGTACAGAAAGCCTATAACAAAGCCAGAAAGTGTAAACGCCACAGAAAAGACGTACTGATTTTTACGAAAGACAAAGAGGAAAACTTAGACAAGGTGCGGGAAGATATTATAAACCTTGCCTATGAGCCAAGCAAATACCATTACTTTAAGGTGTACGAACCGAAAGAGCGGCAGATAATGGCGCTGCCGTTCTATGACAGGGTGGTACAGCACGCCATAAACAACGTGTTAGAGCCTATATTTGATAAGCGGTTTATATCGCAGTCTTACGCCTGCCGGAAAGGTAAAGGTATGCACGCTGCGTCTGATACGCTAAAAGAGTGGCTATATGAGTGGAACAAATACCACCCAGACCAGCCGCTTTATGCTATCAAGGCAGATATACACCACTATTTCCAGAGCATAGACCATGCGGTATTAAAAACTGAAATACGTAAGGTTATAAAAGACGCTGGGGTACTGGCATTGCTGGACAGGATAATAGACCACAACGGCAATATGCCGGACGGCGTAGGGATACCAGTAGGAAACCTTACCAGTCAGTTATTTGCAAATATCTATCTGGACGCATTAGACCAGTTTATTAAGCATGAGCTGGGCGTAGAGGCGTACATACGATATATGGACGACTTTGTAATATTAAGCCCAGACAAGGAACAGCTGCGCAACTGGCTTGCACGGATAGAGCAATTCTTACGGGAAGAGCTTAAGTTAGAGTTTAACCCGAAAACTACCATGCTGGCAGCAAAGAACGGTATAGACTTTGTAGGCTACAAACACAGGGCAACGCACAGGAAAGTACGAAAGGACAGCATAAAGCGCATAAAGCGTACTATCAAGAAGTGCGAGAGCGGGAAAATCACAAAAGAGCAGTTACAAAAGAGTATACAGAGCTGGACGGGACACGCAGGACACGCCGACAGTTATAACCTACGAAAGAAAATAGAAACGCTGGCAGAGGCAGCCATAGAAAAGGCTGCTTAAGCGGCAGAATGCAGGAGCGAGTACATGAGTAGCAATTTACTAAGGGTAGTACAAGAACAACAGGAAACCATAGAAAAGCAAAGCAGGCTTATTGCTGATTTAATAGCCACTCTGGAAAGCTGGGAGCAGACAGCAGGCTACGACGGCGCAGAGCTGAAAGAGCGGGCAGAAAATTTGCAATTAAGAGAAAGGCAGGATTTATGAACATGACTATTACAGAATTTATTGAGGCGGCGGCACATAACAAAATTATCCAGCTGGTAGTATTGGCGATTGTGTGCGACACGGTTTTTGGCGTGCTGCGTGCAATCAAAGAGAAGAAATTTAACAGCTGCGCAGGCATTGACGGGGCTATCAGAAAAGTAGGTATGCTTATTTCTCTGGTATTCATGCTGGCAATCGACGTACTGATTAAGATTAACTTAATCGGATTTATACCGGAGCAGGCACGTACATATTTAGGGCTTGATACCGTGGGCGTGGCTGAATTTTTCGCATTGCTTTACATTGCCTATGAGGTAGTGAGTATTTTTAAGAATATGGCATTATGCGGGCTGCCCGTAAAAAAGGTATGGGAAAAGGTGCGGGAGTTTCTGACGAAGTATACGGACGAACTGCCGGACACAGACGAACTGGACGGGGACAGCACCACAGGCAACGTAGAGGAACGCAGGACACAGGAAAGATAAGAATAATAAGGACATAGCAGCAAAGAGCGCTTGCGGGATGCCGCAGGCGCTTATTTTGTATGCGGAAAGGCAGGAAATATGAACATTAACAGAAAGATAAGTAAGTACAATTTCAATAAGGGCAGCGTTTCCAGAATTAAGTATATTGTTATCCATTATGTAGGCGCACTGGGCGGCGCAGAGGACAACTGCCGATATTATGGCGGCGGCAATAGAAATGCGTCGGCGCATTACTTTGTAGGATTTAACGGCGAGGTATGGCAGTGCGTAGAGGACGCTAATATAGCGTGGCATTGCGGAGCGTCGAGCTATAAGCACGCAGAGTGCCGAAACGCTAATAGTATCGGTATTGAAATGTGCGTAAGGAAGAAAAACACAAAGAGCATGGGCGCAACAGATAAAGACTGGTATTTTGAGGACGCAACAGTAGAGGCAGCGGCAGAGCTTACCCGTTACCTTATGAATAAATACGGCGTGCCTGCATCTCATGTAATCAGACATTACGACGTAACGGGCAAGATTTGCCCTAACCCGTATGTATATAACACCAGCGCCCACACATGGGACGAGTTTAAGCGTAAAATCAGCGGACAGGCAGAAACACCGCAGGGCGGCAATGAAAAAACAATCTGGAATTTTCTTACAGGAAAGGGCTTAAATGCTTATGCCGTGGCTGGTATTATGGGTAATCTGTATGCTGAAAGCGGGCTTATGCCGAACAACTTACAGAACACCTATAACAATAAGCTGGGTAAGACGGACGCAGAATATACAGCAGCGGTGGATAATGGCAGCTATGGCAATTTTGTAAAGGACAGTGCAGGCTATGGGCTGGCGCAGTGGACGTATTGGAGCAGAAAGCAGGCGTTGCTTAATCATGCAAAACAGGCGGGCGCATCCATTGCAGACCTTAATATGCAGCTGGGCTTTTTATGGGAAGAATTGCAGGGATACACAGCAGTAATGGACGCACTGAAAAAGGCGGGCAGTGTGCGTGCTGCATCTGATGCCGTTCTTACTGGATATGAAAAGCCAGCAGACCAGAGCGAAACAGTAAAGAAAAAGCGTGCAGAGTACGGCGAGGGATACTATAAAAAGTATGCAGCAGGAAACGGTACAAAGTATTACAGAGTGCGCAAGAGCTGGACGGACGCAGCAAGCCAGCTGGGGGCGTTTACGTCGCTGGAAAATGCAAAGAGCGCTTGCAAGGCGGGTTATACTGTATATGATGATAACGGCAAGGCGGTATATACCGCAGCGGGGCAGCAGACAAGCGCAGGCGTTCCGTTTAGCGTACAGGTAGATATTTTAGACCTTAATATCAGAACAGGAGCAGGCACGAACTATGCAAAGACGGGAGAAACCACAGGAAAGGGAGTATTTACCATTGTGGAAGTGAAAGCCGGACAGGGCGCAAGTGCTGGCTGGGGACGCTTGAAGAGTGGCGCAGGCTGGATTAGCTTAGATTATGCCACAAGATTAGCTTAAGTTTTCGAGGGTGGGCGGTTCGCTGTCTGCCCTCTATTTTTTTTGCGATTTTCTTAGAAATCTATACAAAAGTGTTGACAATATACCGAAAAAGGTATATAATAAAATCATGGAAAGGAGATAAGAACAAATAAGAGGCAAAGCCACTGGAAAGGAGAAACGGCACAATGGGTAAGAAAAAGAAACAAAAGAAAAAGCCTATCAACTGGCAAGAATTGGCAATCAGTGCAGTGATAGACTTAATCATAGGAACAATACTTATCATAATTGGTAAGTACATAGGTTAGGGCGAAAGCCCTAACCAACAGGCGGGCGATAAGCCCGCCGCCTATAAGAAATATAACACAAACCCAAAGCCGAGTAAAGAGTATGCTTTTAAAATTAGGAGTATTTTTAGTAGCAGTAGGGCTGGTAAAGCTGCTGGTTGCTTTCATTTTGAGGGCAAGAGAAAAGAGAGGTAAGGCATGAATTTAGGCGAAAACATTAAAAAAGCACGAAAAGCGGCAGGCGTGACGCAAAAGGAACTTGCAGAGCGCCTGCAAGTATACCAGAAAGATATAAGCCGCTGGGAAAACAACGAGCTTACGCCAAACGCAATAACACTTGCGAAAATTTGCAGAGAGCTTAACGCCTCTGCTGATGAAATTTTAGAATTGAAGTAGAAATGAAAGCGAGGGCTTACTATGACAAAGAAAAAGGTAATTTTATTGGTAGTGGCTGCATTATTTGCAGTAAGCGGTCTAACGGCGCTGCCGTCTGGAAATATAACAGGTGGGGTGGGTTGTATTGTGATTGCGGCAGTATGCGCCTATTTTGGACTGAAAAAGAAAAGCGCAGGAAAAGAGAACGGAAACAGAACACCAGCGCCTGCTGCCGCATCTGGTAGCAGGGTTTTAGATACAATCAGAACGAAAGTAGTAGGCGTGACGTTCAATAATGAGGACGGAGAAAACAGGCAGGATATTTTAAGCAAAATGTCCGGTAGTGAAGATATTACAGTAGAAAAGTACACATACAACGGAGAGCCTGCCGCATACGTAAAGTGGGGCGATAAGGTAATAGGCAATCTATCGGCAGAACTGGCGGGGGACTTAGCGAGAAAGTACCCGAAAGCCCGCTACACCGCAGAAATACTGGAAATTTCTGGGGGGGGGTACAGACGTTCGGGTGCAATATAGAGCTTGACGTAATCGAGGACGCAACGCCCAGCGTAAGCCAGCATACGGGAGAAACTACAGTATATGTAGACCGTAGCAACAAAAAATACCATAGTAAGCCTAACTGTTCGGGAATGAAAAACCCAAAGAGCATACCGCTAAGCCAAGCAAAGAAGAAATACACCGCTTGTAAAAAGTGTTGTAAATAGGTAAAGGCATAAGCCGCAGACTTGTAAAAGAGTTTGCGGCTTTTCGTCGTATATGGGGAAAGAACAGGAACGAAAGAGAGGTAGCAGAAATGGCGAATAAGAAAGGCAGCCGACAGCTGACATGGACAGACCGTATAAGTATTGAGGCATTGAAAAAAGCAGGGCATAGCGTGATAGAGATAGCAGAACAGCTGGGCGTACACCGCAGCACTATATACAATGAGCTTAAGCGAGGGGAATATATGCACAGAAATAGCGACTATACAGAAACATTAAGTTATAGCCCAAACAAGGCACAAATGAAAGCAGAGGAAAATTTAAAGGCAAGGGGTACACAACTTAAAATAGGAAACGATATTGCATACGCAAATTATATAGAGGATAAAATAGTAAATGAAGATTACAGCCCAGCTGCGGTACTGGGAGAATTGAAAGCACAGGGGAAAGAGGGGGACTTTTCCGTAACAGTATGCGTAACGACCTTATACAGCTACATTGATAAGGGTATTTTCCTTAAGTTGTCTAATAAAAATTTGCCAGTAAAGAAGAATAAGAAGAGAAATTATAAGAAAGTACAGAGGCAGCAGAAAAGGGCGGCAGCAGGAGAGAGCATAGACAAACGCCCGAAAGAGATAGATACACGGGAAGAGTTCGGCAACTGGGAAATGGACAGCGTTTTAGGCAAGCGGGGAAAGTCAAAAAATACGCTGCTGGTGCTGACAGAGCGGAAAACCAGAAACGAGATTATATTTAAGCTGCCAGACCATACAGACGAGGCAGTAGTAGCGGCGCTGGATAGATTAGAAAGAAAATGGGGCGCTGATATGTTTAAGCGGGTATTTAAGACAATCACAGTAGACAACGGCAGCGAGTTTGCAGATGCAGAGGGCTTACAGCGTTCTATTATCAACGAGGGAGAAAAGCGGACAAAGGTATATTACTGCCATCCTTATAGTAGCTGGGAACGTGGCACAAATGAGGTAACAAATAAGATGATACGCCGGAAGATACCGAAAGGCACAAATTTTGACGACAGGACAGAGGAAGAGGTAGAGAGTATAGAGAACTGGATAAACGGATACCCACGCAAAATACATGGCTACCATTCAGCGGGGGAATTATTCAAGGAAGAGGTAAAGCAGCTTGCATAACAACGGATACAGGGAGCGTGAGAGGCTGGCAGCAGTGGCAGCCTTACTACTGCGCTGCCTAAAAGTGAAAATATACAATAAAACAGGCTACGTATTGTGCAAAACGGCAAAACGATAAAAACACGAAAAAATGTCGATTTTAATGTTGACATTTTTATAGATAAGTTTTAGAATGAAAATCGACAAGAGGTTATAAAGCCTCTGCCGATTTTCTTTTTTTATAGGAAACAGCAGAAAAGAAGAGCGTGCAGAGCGTAAAAACTCTGACACGCTTATTTTTTTACAACGAAAGAGAGGTACGGAGAATGGAAAGAGTGACATTTGAAGAGTATGAGGCAGCAAAAGCGGCAGTATTGTACGGGAAAGAATACGAAGAAACATCAAGCATGGAAAATAACGTCATTCATAAGCAGTATGTATGCAAGGACGGTAGCGGGATATTTTACGAAAGAACAGAGAACGGCGTAACAGAGTTTTGGAGTACAGAATACAGCGAAAGCCGTATCTATGCAGACAAGGCAGACGAAAAGTAGAATTAAGCGAAAACCGCAAGAAAGCAATAAAAAGGCTATATAAACTGGCTTATTGGTTCGCTGACGAGATGCTTAACGAAGAGGACGCAGAGAAGAGAGAGGCGGCAGAGTTTGAAGAGCAGCGAAAGAAAGAGCCGGATAAACTGCAAATTAGAGTAAGCGCACACGATAATAACGCAAGAGTTATGAAAGATTGCATAAGAGAGGCACGGGACGCAGCAGAATTTTTGAAAAGTGGAGAGAACGACGTAGAAGAATGGCAAATAGCAGGAATAAATGCAATGTTCGACCAGTGCAATGGAGAAAGAATTATACCGTATGATTTACCGACAGCTATAAAAGGGCTTTTGTGTATGCACATTCTTTGTAAGCCAGAGGCTGTAGCAGAAAAATGAGGAAAGGGGCGGCGGCAACGTCGCCCAAAGGAAAGGAGCATAGAGCATGGGAAAACGAAAATATAAGCGTCTGCATTATGAGGACAGGCAGACCATAGAGGCTATGAGTAAGCAGGGCAGCAGCGTAAGCGATATTGCAGAGGCGCTGGGAACACACAGGGACACTATTTATAGGGAGTTCAAACGCTGCAACGCCACACTGAAAACATACACAGCAGCAGCGGGGCAGCAGGCACTATAAGGAAAGGAGCGGTAAAGAATGAATAAGCAGAGGCGCAACAGAATTGCAGAGGCATTAGAACTGATAAGCCAAGCAAGGGACATTTTGGAAGAGGTAAAAGACGAAGAGCAGGAAAGCTACGAAAATCTGCCGGAGAGTTTGCAATATGGAGAACGTGGCGAGCAGATGCAGGAAAACGTAGATAGTTTAGAGGAATTTATAGGCTATCTGGAAGAAACCGACAGTTTAGAGGAAATGTAGGCGGCAGCAGCCACCACGAGTGCCGTTAGTTCAGTTGGTTAGAGCAGCCGCCTCATAAGCGGCAAGTCGTGGGTTCAAATCCCACACGGCA
>ENA-OYZB01000551-OYZB01000551.1-human-gut-metagenome-genome-assembly--contig:-NODE-551-length-16230-cov-9.371252_pt1 | contig 16230 bp, 10 predicted proteins | sample MGYA00243258_ERZ653467 | MGnify/ENA primary metagenome ERZ653467 (study PRJEB26926, sample SAMN06165011) | human gut metagenome | biome: ENVO:00009003; feature: ENVO:2100002; material: ENVO:00002003... | reverse complement strand
CACTTCTAGCTTCGTCGGCAGCGTCAGATGTGTATAAGAGACAGGCGTAGCGTTAGCTCGTCGGGAGCACCTCTGCCGGGCGGGCCAATATTATTAATTATTGTGCAGCATCAGGAGCCACATACGAGTATGCATTGGACATCTTTGCAGCATTGTTTGTCAGAGTGACAGCCTCTCTGTAGTAGGCAACAACAGGAGTGCCCTTATCCACAGCATTGAACAGCTGCTCTGCAAAAGCAGGAGGCACATTGATACATCCGTGTGAGCCCGAGGTTTTGTAAATGGTTCCTCCGAAGGTATCACGCCAGCTGGCATCATGGATACCTATATTGTAGGCAAACGGCATAAAATAGCTGACAGGAGAAGAGTATCCCTCGCCGACAAGAGTAGCATTTCTCTGCTTGTAAACAATCTTGTATACACCATCTACGGAACCATTCTGACGGGCGAGATTACCTGATACGAAATCAGACTCCATCTGGAGAGCACCATCCTTGTAATACCACATGTGCTGCTTTGTGTAGTCAATCTCTATGTATGTATTACCTATGTCGTCAGCGCCTCGGTAGAGTGCTGTCTGCTCGTAAACAGGCTCTCTTTCCACTGGCTTGCCTCCCTCTAAATCTGAAAGGAGCTGGGCTTTCTCATTTTTCTTGCTGACTACCCATCCGTAGTCTCCACCACCTATTTCAATAGTGTCACCGGACGATGTTTTGAACGAGCGCTTGCGTCCGAAGGTGTTATACTTGGAAGCAAGCTGCTGGACATATTTAGTGACCTTGGCATCATCTATGCTCACGCTGCCGTCATCTGAGATGCTTAGCATATCAAGGATTTTGGCTGAGTCAAGCTTCTCGTCGGCACCTTCAATTTTGTAAGTGACGGTTGAAGCAGTGTATTTGTCGAGGGCTTCTTTTTCATTTTTGATAGTATCACTGTTTTTTGTGATTTTTGGAGCTTCATAACAGTCATCACTTAAGGTAAGCTTTGGGAGCTCGTTGTCCAGGGCGTCCTTTACCTCGGCAAGGATGCTGTCATATATCGGTTTGCAGCCATTTTTCTCTTCAATCACATCGTATTTGCCGTCTTTTATCTCGATGTGGGCATCCTCCGGATTTTCAATGTAGTCATCACTGAAAATATCAAGAGCCTTGAGCTTTTCAGCCAAAGTGGCATCGTCATATTTGGACGAACCCTTTAGAGTATAGTTTTGAGCTTTGAAGAGACTGACAGGCCATGTAAAAGCATTCTGGCTTTTTAGGATTTGCTCCTCGTCACCGTTTGAGACATATTCATAGGAAAAATCAGGTCCCTTAAGTGAAAAGCTGTTGCCTTTTCTATCAGTGATTGTGAGCAGATAGTCGCGGCTTAGGGCTGTATTTTTTTCTAATGCCTCTTTTGCAGTTTTCCCTGCGTATTTTACAGAGTTAATCTTTGTGTTGAACAGATAGTGGCTGCTAAAATAAAAGGCAAAGCCAAGATAAACAGCCAAAAGCACACCAAGCACAACGGCGCAGGTTATAAGCACTTTTTTCTTCATGTAAATCGACCTCCTTGGAGATATGCTGTTGCTGCCCACACCGGGGTGTAGACAGCAGCTAAAATCAGTTACATTTGTGAAGATGTGACACATCCATATAGTCAGGCAGACCATTCTTGTAGGCTACAGCGGTTTCTCCCTGAATAAGTGGCTTTAAGTATTCGATAAGTTCAGGTTTCACATCATTGCCAGCATCATTGATCCACTCTCTTGGCACAGACTTGGCCTCGTTTGCGATATCCTTGATAGCAGAATATGTGTATTCCACCTGATAAGGATTATTTGAGATGCGCTTTAAGCATACCATTGATGCGGTCACACCCTCTGCTGCAATAGTGACACCCTTTTTACCCTGAGCAAAAGATTCCTCGATATCGGTTAATGATGCAAGGTGTGAGGCACAGCGCTGGAGCACATTTACCTCTACAGAGCGCACCTTGACACCGATGTTTTCCTTTACGATGAACTCAAGAGCTTTTCCGGCACCGCTTAGCTGCTGGTGTCCGAACTGGTCACATGCGGCCTTTGATGATGTAATGTATGAGCCGTCTGCGTCATGTATTCCTTCGGATACGGCAACTATTACATTGTTAGTGTGCGCAAGGGCTTCTTTTATATCGGCAACAAATTTGTCCTTGTCGAAATCCACCTCAGGCAGATAGATGAACTGAGGCGCTGTATTGTACTCATTACGTGCGAGAGCGGAAGCGGCAGTGAGCCATCCTGCGTCACGTCCCATGATTTCAACGATTGTAACACTCTTAACAGCATAGATAAAGGTATCATGGGCTATCTCGAGCATGCTTGATGCGATATATTTGGCGGCAGAACCAAAGCCCGGAGTATGGTCTGTCATGCACAGATCATTGTCGATGGTCTTTGGAATCCCTATAATTTTCACATCACTGTTGATTTTTTTTGCATAATCGGATAACTTTAATACGGTATCCATCGAATCATTTCCACCGATGTAAAAGAAAGCTTTTATAGAAAGCTTATCGAACTGGTGGAAGATGTATACATATGGTGAATCATCATCCTTGTAATCAGGGAGCTTGTGGCGGCATGAGCCAAGATACATGGCAGGTGTGGTCTTAAGCTTTTCAAGATTAGCATCATCTGCAAAAATATCTGACAGATTGAGATAATTCTCATTTAATATGCCGAGTATTCCGTTTACGGCGCCATAGCAGATATCGTATTTCTCAGAGCTTTTTACTCCTGCGATGACTCCTGCAAGGCTTGCGTTGATTGCAACAGTTGGGCCGCCTGACTGGGCGACGATACAGTTTGACTGATTCATTGTAATCTCCTTATTGTGTATTTTAACTATTCTCTTCTGTAAGAATAGTTATGATATAATTTGAAAATGACTACTGAAGGCGCATGGCATATGCACCGCATAATCATATAGATTGTAGTATCAAACATTATTTTTAGCAAGGGTTAAAATGAAAAATATGAATAAATACGAGAATTGCTTATTGTGTCCAAGAAAATGTGGCATAAACAGAAGAACCGGACAAACAGGCGTATGTGGCGTTTCATCTGAAATAAAGGTGGCGCGAGCAGCGCTTCATTACTGGGAGGAGCCGTGCATATCAGGAAAAAGAGGAAGCGGGGCAGTTTTTTTCTCAGGCTGCAGCCTGCACTGCGTGTTCTGCCAGAACAGGGAGATTTCTGACGGAAAAGCGGGAAAGCTAATCAGTAAAGAGAGGCTGAGTGATATCTTTATGGAACTTGCTGACAAAGGCGCAAATAATATCAATCTGGTCACACCGGGGCAGTATATCCCTGATATAGTGTGGGCGGTAAACGATGCAAAAAGCCGCGGCATGAAGCTTCCTATTATATACAATACGAGCGGATATGAAAATGTGACAGAGCTAAAGCTGCTTGAGGGTATAGTGGATGTGTATCTTCCGGATTTTAAATATATGGACAGTACGCTTTCGGCAAGGTATTCAAGGGCAAAAGATTATCCGTCTGTCGCAAAGCAGGCGCTTTCAGAGATGGTCAGGCAGCAACCGGATGTCGTGATTGACGATTCGACAGGACTCATACAAAAGGGAGTTATTGTGCGACAGCTTCTACTGCCGGGACATGTGAATGATGCAAAGGATGTACTTAAGTACCTGTATGATACATATCATGATCACGTATATATAAGCATGATGAGCCAGTTTACGCCGATTGCACTAAAGGATTATCCTGAGATAAACCGCACAGTGACAAGGAGAGAGTATGAAAGGCTTGTTGACTATGCCCTCGAAATAGGAATCACGAATGCATTTATACAGGAGGGTGACGTGGCAAAGGACAGCTTCATTCCGGCATTTGACTGTGAGGGAGTATAATATTTACCGTTTTTCTTAATAAAATAGTAAGAATTGGCAGGCAAAAATGACTGGATTTTGTGACGCCGGTGTAGTACTATGGTTATGTGATATTTTTTAGCTGTGAAGGTACTGAACAGTTACGATATTTTGTTATTACTCACATCCCGGTGTGACAGACGATAATGTTTTTAATCACACAGGATACATCATTCAATAGAGGATACAGTGATGAAAAATATAGAAGAACAGCAGATAATAATTGAATGTCCGAATACTATCTTTCATCTATACATTGACAGTGAGGATGAGCTTTCAAAGGTTAAGGTGTTTATGAACAATATGAAGAATGTTGATTCGATAAGTCTGCATGATATATACAACTGGTGCAACAGACAGCATGTGCAGTACACGACGACATTTAATTATGACAGTAAAATGACCTTGACAGAAATGATAAAATCCTACATATTTTACTTCAGACAGAAGCTTAGATATGTAAATAATAGTGATAGGATGATAGAAACATGAGATACCCTGAATTTCTAAAGGATAGAGGAACAATAGGCTTTGTGGCGCCTTCGATGGGCTGTACAACAGAGCCGTACAGGAGTGCCTTTGACAATGCCATTAAAAGGTTTCACAGCATGGGTTATAAGACGATAGAGGGACCTAACTGCAGGTGCGACAGTGGCATAGGCATCAGCAATACACCTAAGAAGTGCGCAGAAGAGCTGAACGAGAGCTATGCTTCTGCTGATAGTGATGTGCTTATATCCTGTGGTGGTGGCGAGCTGATGTGCGAGGTAGTGCCTTATATTGATTTTGAGCGCGTGAAGCAGTCAAAGCCTAAATGGTACATGGGCTATTCCGACAACACGAATTTCACATTTTTGGAGGCTACTATTGCAGATACAGCAGGTATTTACGGACCGTGTGCGGGCAGCTTTGGCATGGAGGTGTGGCATGAGTCACTTACCGATGCGTTTGATCTGCTTTGTGGCAGGAAGCTTTCATTTACCAATTACCCTATGTGGGAGAAGGAATCGATAAAGGATGAGAATGCTCCGTTTGTGGGCTACAACCTGACTGAAAAGTCGTGCATCAGCTCTATTCCCACGGTGGCAAAGGAAAGCAGGCTTACCATTAGAGGCAGGCTGCTTGGTGGCTGCATGGATTGTCTTATCAATCTGCTTGGTACATCGTTTGACCATGTAAGGGAATTTAATGAGCGCTACAGTGATGATGGTATCATATGGTTCCTTGAGGCTTGTGACCTTAATGTGATGGGCATGAGAAGGGCTATGTGGCAGATGAAAAATGCAGGATGGTTTTCAAATGTAAAGGGCTTTCTTATCGGACGCCCGGCGCACTTCGGAGAGGAAATGTTTGGCATAGACCACAGACAGGCGCTTTCATCACTGCTTAGAGAGTTTAATGTGCCAATTATCATGGATCTGGATATAGGTCATATGTCACCAATGATGCCTGTGGTATGCGGAAGCATGGCAGATGTCAGCTTCGACGGAAGCAACTTTACAATTTCGTATGATATAGAGCAGTAGATTGGAGGAAAAATGATTAGATTAATAAAGAAAAAAGCAAAGAGTATTGTATGTAGCGTGCTTGCTGCGGTGACATTGTTTACAATGAATCCGGCTGTATTTGCAACAGAGACAGCTACGCAGACTGATACAGTTTCAAGCGTTGATGTATCAGGTAGTGACAGCAGTGACGCAGCTGATAAGAGTAACACAGACAGTACTGCAGACAGCACAACGACAGCCGGCAGTGAGGCAAACGACAAGGTGACCATCAGCAATAATGATAAGCCATACTTAAGTCTTGGAGCAGACCTCACACCGGATCAGAGAGCGACAGTGCTTGGATTTATGGGAATCGAGCTCACTGATCTGGACAAATACGATGTGGTCTATGTAAATAATGATGAGGAGCACAAGTACCTCGATTCATACATCAGCAAGAGCGAGATTGGCACAAGGTCACTTTCATCAGTACTCATTACAGAGGATAAAAAGGGTGCGGGTCTTAGTGTTTCCACGCACAATATCAATTACTGTACGGTAGGAATGTACAAGAATGCGCTTGCCACAGCAGGCATAGCTGATGCTAAAATCATAGTCGCAGGCCCTTTCCCTATTTCCGGAACGGCAGCACTTGTAGGCACACTAAAGGCATACGAGGAGATGACAGGCAAGAAGCTTGACGACAAGGTGACAGACGCAGCGATGGATGAGCTTGTCACAACAGGAGAGCTCAACAAGAGCATTGACGGCGATTCGCAGGATATCGAGGCAATGATTGCAGACCTAAAGAAGCAGCTTGCCGATGGAAGGCTCAAGGATGAGAGCCAGATAAAGGATGCGATAAATGAGGCTGCAAAGGATTACGACCTGAAGCTTTCTGATGATGATATTGCAAAGCTGACATCGCTTCTTATGAAGCTTAAGGATGCCAATATCGACTGGGATTCAGTCATCAACCAGGCACAGGACTGGGCATCAAAGCTTGGCGATAAGATAAATGACCCGGGCTTCTGGGAAAAGATTGGTAACTTTTTCATGGATTTATGGGATAAGATAAAATCCCTGTTCAGCTAGAAAAAGCTACAGGAGACAGTAAGAATAAGCAGAATATGAATCAGGAAACTCCCTGAAACGTAAGCATGAGCTGCACGTTGAAGGGAGTTTTTTGATTAAAGGGTCAAAAGGTATCATCGATGCATGCTTGCATGCAATTCGATGTATACCTTAAAAAAAAATAATAAATTTCTGCCGAATACATTGATACAAAGGTCATATTCTATTATAATTAAATGGATAATGGATTAATGTAAACAATGCACATAAGAAAGAGGGGATTTGATGATAAAGATAAATAAATTTCTGGCAGCCTCTGTCGTAACATTGTCATTAGCTGCATGTGACCTGGCACCATACAGCAGCATAGCAGTCTATGCGGATCAGGCGGCTAAGGTTGTGTGTGATGAGAGATACTGGGTAGCGGCGAGAAGCGGACCGGGAACAGAGTATGAGCTGGAGCACAAGCTTTCAAACGGCAAGGATATTACTATTCTTGAGCAGACCACAGGTGCAGACGGCAAGGTGTGGTACAAGGCAAAGTACAATCTGGCAGCAAATAATGAGGAGTGTGTCAGCTATATAAGGTCTGATTTTGTATCAGCAGGTACAGCTGCATCAGACAATGCGCAGACAGGGGATGCTTCGGCAGACACCGGCAATGCGGATGCCATACAGCAGAATAATGAGGAGCAGCTTGCCATTGCAACCGCATCGGGAGCATATGCTACAGGTACGATTACAGGTGGCAATGTGTATGTCCGCAATGCAGCAGGCACATCCGGCACTACCAAGGTTGTCTCACTCAACTGGAACCATCAGGTTGACATAATTGGAGAGACCAGGGTAAACGGTGTGGTCTGGTACAATGTCAAGGGTACTTTAAACGGCAAGGCATTTACGGGCTGGACTATCAGTACATACATAAAGGTGACATACAATAATAGCGGAGACAATACTGATTTTGTCACGGCTATGAAGAATGCAGGCTTTCCTGACAGCTATATTCCAAACCTTACAGCTCTTCACAATAAGTATCCAGGCTGGACATTTGAGGCTGTAAATACAGGTTTGAATTGGGATACGGTGATTGAAAATGAAAGTGTAAACGGACTTAATCTGGTATCCAAATCAGCAGACAATTCCAAGAAATCCACAGCTGCCGGAGCATATAACTGGTCAACAAATACGTGGGTTGAGTACGAACCGGGATGGGTGTCAGCAAGCAGTGCCTATATTGCTTATCTCATGGATCCAAGGAATTTTCTTGATGAGACCAATATTTTTCAGTTTCAGAGTCTGGCATACAGTCCGAATGAGGCACTTGAAGGTGTTCAGTCCATAGTAAAAGGCACATTTATGGAGGGAACAAAGACCTATTCCAACAATGGTGAGAAAATCAATTATGCAAGCACATTCATGGATGTGGCAAAGAGCAGTGGAGTAAGTGCATACCATATAGCATCGCGTTTAAAGCAGGAGCAGGGACAAAAGGGAACGAGTCCTCTTATTTCGGGTACATATTCCGGATACGAAGGATATTATAATTATTTTAATTTTAATGCAACCGGAAACACGAAGGATAAGATTTATAAAAATGGTCTGTCTTTTGCCAAGAAGCAGGGCTGGAATACAAGAGTAAAGTCCATAAGCGGCGGAGCTGTAAAGGTGGGCAGCAATTATATAAATAAGGGTCAAAATACACTGTATTTTGAGAAGTTTAATGTAGTAAATACAAGCTCGCTGTATTTCCATCAGTACATGGGCAATGCCACAGCGGCTCTTACTGAGGGACAGAGTCTGGCTAAAGGATATTCAGACAAGAATCAGGCTTTTGTATTTAAAATACCTGTATACAACAATATGCCATCGTCAGCAGTGGGCTTCGATAAAGCTGGCGATACCAATAACTATCTGCAGTCGCTTGCGATAAGCGGTGTAACACTCACACCGGCCTTCAATGGAGCGACAACAAGCTATTCAGCAGTTGTTTCAAATGCTATAAGCTCAGTGACTGTTTCGGCAGATGCAGTTTCAGGAAACAGTGGTGTTTCAGGCACAGGAAGCTATTCGCTTGCTGTCGGAAATAATACAATTAAGGTAAATTGTAAGTCGCAAAGCGGTGATACAAGAACATACACTATCAATATAAACAGGCAGGCGGCATCTGCAAATAATGCAGGTGGCAATAATAATCAGAACAATAATAACCAAAATAATACAGATGTAAACATAACATCAGGTAAATACAGTATAGGTACTTATATTACAGGCATTGAGCCTGGAACCGGTGCAGCTGATTTTGTGAAGAATATAGCAGTATCAGCATCAGGTACTGTAAAGCTTCTGACAAGCTCAGGCTCAGAAAACAGCGGAAAGGTTGCAACAGGCAATAAAGTGGCTGTTTATGATGCTTCGGGTAACCTGAAAAAGACATATGATATTGTTATATATGGAGATATCAATGGTGATGGTGCTGTAAATGCTCTTGATATGATTAAGCTCAACAGACATATTTTAGGAAAGGGAACACTCACAGGTGCTTATCTGGAGGCAGCTGATGCTAACAGAAAGCGTGATGGTGGAAATGCCCTTGATATGATAATCATGAACAGACACATACTGGGCAAATCAAAGATATCGCAGAATTAGAAATGTGAGGAAAGATATGAAGAAATTATTTGGATGTATATTATCACTTGTTGTGGCAGTGATGCTTGTTTTCACACCTGCCGAGCATGTATATGCGCAGGGACTTGGTCTCAGTGTCAGCTCAAGCTCTATAGCTGTTGGAAAAACAGTTAAGGTGACTGTTTCCATGCCGTCTGGATATTTTGGTACTGTAGTTATCAAAAGCTCTAACGATGGAGTGCTGAGTTACGGAGGCGATGCTGTGACCAATATTGGTGATGCTGTTGAGGGATATCCGACATCACAGTCATTTTCATTTACGGCGAAGGGCGCAGGAAGCTGCACTATAAAGGCATATTGTACAGTTGTAGGAGATGCAGAGGGCAACGATGCCGGAGGTACAATTACCGGTGCCAGCACGAAGGTGACGGTAACAAGTGCTTCATCAAACAATGATTCAAACAGCAACAAGGATAACAAGGACAATTCTGGCAGCAATACCGGCAATGACAACAATGCAAATAAAGATAATGAAAACAAAGAGGAAAAGAAATCCTCAAACGCATCTCTTGGTTCGCTTGTTATCTCAGCAGGTACGCTTTCCCCTGAGTTTTCTGCTGCGACAAAGGATTATACAGCTACAGTAGATTACAGCTGTTCAAGCCTTGCGGTTACAGCAAATCCGGCTGATTCCAAGGCGAGTGTGACATCCGTCACAGGCAATGATTCACTTGAGGTTGGAGAGAATGCGGTCAGCGTTGTTGTGACAGCAGAGGACGGCAGCACAAGCACATACAATATAGTTGTTACCAGAAGAGCCGAGGATGATCCGGAGAATGCAGATAAGCAGGATAACTGGAAGAAGTTCGATATAAATGGCACAGAGTGGACTATGGTAAATGACATTCCGGAGGATGTTGTTCCTGAAGGCTTTGAACACTCAAAGACAGTGATTGACGGACTTGAATACAATACCCTTCATGGCACCTTTGGTGATATCACGCTTGTGTATTTACAGTCGGAAAGCGGCAATGGGCTTTTTGTATATGATGCAGCACAGAATGCAGCATATGAGTTTGTCCGTATCAATTCAGAGTCGCATTTTATAGTGGTTTTACTGCCTAAGGTGGATGATGTGCCTGAGGGATACAATGAGGTATCACTCTCCATAGAGGGCAAGGGTGTGGCAACAGCCTACCAGACCAAAGCCGAAAAAACCGATGATAAGACAAAGGATTTTTACCTCGTATACGCTATGAATGACAATGGTGAGAGTGGCTGGTACACATATGATAGCATAGATGGCACATATATGAGAACTGAGCTTAGTACACCTACAGTGGCACAGGAGGAAAACGATACAACAAAGAGCGAGCTTGTCCCGGGAATTGCCAATAAATATCTTGTTTTAGCTGCAATACTGGTTCTTGTTATCGTTATTCTGTTACTGTTGCTTATTGTATCAGCTGTGAAAAACAGAAAATATAAGGCAATGGACTATCATGATGACGATGATGATGTAGATGATGCAGCAGAAGATGTATCAAATGAAGCTTTGGAAGAAACAACTGATGAAACTGCGGACGAGATAGCAGATGAGCTGGAAGAAGAGGTTACAGAAGAGCCGTTAGATGAAGTGGAAGAAGAAGCTGCAGAAGAGTCGGTGGATGAAGTGGCAGGAGCTGCAGAAGAGTCGGCAGGTGAAGCCGCAGAAGAAACAGCAGATGAAGCTGTAGAAGAGCCGGCAGGAGAAGCTGCAGAAGAAACAGCGGAAGGTGCTGCAGATGAGCAAAAGATGGCTACGGATGAAAATATATCAAATGCATCCTATGTCGGAAGAACCGTAGAAATTACACCTGATTCTAAGAAAGCTGTTGAGAATGAAAACTCTGAGTTTGATTTTAAAGACGATTCAAGGCAGGAAAACGTTTCTGACACAGAAAACGATGCTGATGAGGATGCTTTAAAGAATCAGGTTCAAATGGCACTTGATGGCTTTGTCAATGAGGGAAATAAGCCGTCTGAGACTATAGACAGCAGTGCAATGGATGACAATGAAGATGACAGCGAGGATGATGATTTGCAGTTCATCGACTTAAATTAGTGAATATGACTGGAGGATATGACTTGAAACCATATACAAGTAAGGCTAAAAAAGCAATAGATTTGGCTGCACGTATATCAAAGAAAATGAATTACAGCTATGTTGGAACAGAGCACATACTGGCTGGCCTTATAAAAGAGGGCACCGGTGTGGCAGCTGAGGTTCTAACAGCCTGCAATGTGGAATATGATAGGATTATTTCGATGATTGAAGACCTGATTTCACCGGGTGATAACATCGAAGTGATGGACAGGGATGGCTATTCACCAAGGACACAGAGAGTATTGGAGCGTGCATCGGAGGAAGCCGATAGATTTGAGTGCAATGAGATAGGTACAGAACACCTGCTGATGGCTATAGTACTGCAGGGAGACTGTGCAGCTGCAAGACTTTTAAACACCATGGGTGTTAACAGTCAGAAGATGTTTATAGATATTCTTGGTGCGATGGGTGAGGATCCGTCTGCATACAGGGATCTGATGAAAAGCTACAATACATCATACAATTCTGCGACTCCTGTATTAGATCAGTATTCCAGAGATTTGACAGATATGGCAGAGGCAGGGCTTCTTGACCCTGTTATAGGCAGAAAAAAGGAGATGGAGCGTGTTATCCAGATACTTTGCCGCCGTGGCAAAAACAATCCATGTCTGATTGGAGAGCCGGGAGTGGGCAAGACCGCTATAGTAGAAGGGCTTGCACAGGATATAGTCAGTGGCAATGTCCCGGATATTCTTTTGGGAAAGAGACTGGTTTCACTTGATATGTCCGGGCTTGTAGCCAAATCAAAGTATCGTGGTGAGTTTGAGGAGCGTATCAAGAAGGTGATAAGCGAGGTTTCAAATGCCAAAAATGTACTTCTTTTCATTGATGAGCTTCACACTATAATAGGTGCAGGAGGAGCAGAAGGCTCGTTAGATGCATCTAACATATTAAAGCCGGCACTTGCCAGAGGCGAGGTACAGGTAATCGGCGCCACTACCATAGAAGAGTACCGCAAATACGTGGAAAAGGATGCTGCGCTTGAGCGTCGTTTCCAGCCGGTGATGGTTGAGGAGCCTGGTGTGGATGAGACAATAGAGATACTCACAGGATTAAAGGGACTCTATGAAAAGCATCATGGTGTCATCATAACAGATGAGGGTGTGAAAGCAGCAGTAAACCTTTCTGCACGATATATAAATGACAGATTTTTACCTGATAAGGCGATAGACCTGATGGATGAAGCGGCAGCCAGGATAAGGCTTAAGAATCTGACATCATCTGACGAGCTGCTTGCTCTGAAAAAAGAGATAACAGATAAGCAGAACAGGGTGGAAAATGCTTTGTCTAAAGGAGATATCGCAGCTGCCGGCGCGCTTATGTCAGAAAAGGAAGTGCTTGAAAATAAACAGCAGAAGCTTATCAGAAAGAATCACCGCACAGGAAGCAAAAATCAGCCTGTAGTAGGTGAAAACGAGATAGCGGATGTAGTATCGGGATGGACCAAAATACCTGTAAATAAGCTTACAGAGTCAGAGGCAGGACGACTTGCAAAGCTTGAACAGATACTTCACAAGCGTGTAATAGGACAAGAGGAGGCTGTTTCTGCTGTCGCAAAGGCTGTCAGACGAGGCCGTGTTGGTTTAAAGGATCCTAAGAAGCCAATTGGCTCATTTTTGTTTTTGGGACCGACAGGAGTAGGTAAGACGGAGGTGTCAAAGGCGCTTGCTGAGGCTGTATTTGGCAAGGAGGATGCCATGATCCGTGTTGATATGTCAGAGTACATGGAAAAGCACAGTGTTTCAAAGATGATTGGTTCACCACCGGGATATGTGGGCCATGAGGAGGGCGGACAGCTCTCAGAGAAGGTCAGACGCAATCCTTTTTCTGTTATACTGTTTGATGAGATAGAAAAAGCACATCCTGATGTGTTCAATATACTTTTACAGGTGCTTGATGATGGTAGAATCACTGATTCACAGGGGCGCACGGTTGATTTCAAGAATACAATAATCATCATGACATCAAATGCAGGAGCTTCTTCTATTATAGAACCAAAGCGCCTTGGCTTTGGCGCTGGTGAGGATGAAAAGCAGGATCACGAGCGTATGAAGAACAGTGTCATGGAGGAGGTCCGCCGTATATTCAAGCCTGAATTTTTGAACCGAATAGACGAGACTATTGTATTTAGAGCTCTCAACAAGGATGACATGAAGCATATAGTGACACTTCTTGTAAAGGAGCTTAAGAAACGCTGTAAAGAACAGCTTGATATAGAGCTCACAGTGCGCGACAGTGCAAAATCCTTTATCGTGGACAAAGCCTATGACAGAAAATATGGCGCAAGACCTCTTAAACGAAAGCTTCAGGAGGAGATTGAAGACCGTATGTCAGAGGATATTATTACCGGTAAAATTAAGCGCGGTAATAAGGTAATAATTTCTACGAAAAACAAACAAATTTCATTGACTGTTGAGTAGAATTGGATTTATAATTAATATATCAATATAGCTACGGGAGGATAAAAATGGCTGTAATAAGTGAATTAATCCGTACTGAGGAAAACGGAAAGCTCAGCTTCGGAGATTATACATTGGCTGCAAAGGCAAAGCTTGACAATTTTGAGAAGGATGGAGATATCTACAAGGTAAAGACCTTTAAGGAGATTACAAAGCTCGAAAGAAACGGACTCTTTGTATACGAGTCTGTTCCGGGAACAGCGGTTATGGATTTCGAGGAGACTGCTGATACAGTGACATTTACTGTGGAGGGACCTGAGGATGCTCAGATTACTCTTGGCCTTGAAGAGGAGACAGAGTACGAAATTGATATAGCTGGAGCTGTTGCAGGTACTATGAAGACAAATCTCGGCGGCAAGCTCAGCTTAAGCGTAGAGCTTGAGGGTGTTGATTCAGTCGATATCAAAGTATCAAGAAAATAGAGCATATTTTTAGCCCGGTGAAAGCCGGGCTTTTTGTATTTTATAAAGGAGAACAATATGGCAAAAGGAAAGACCTCTGTATTTTTCTGCCAGGAATGTGGTTATGAATCGGCAAAATGGATGGGACAGTGCCCGGCCTGTAAGGAATGGAATACATTTGTAGAGGAAACCGTAGATAAAAAGTCGATAAGCTCGTCGGGAAAAGTAAAAAAAGAATCAAAGGCGGCACAGGTTCTGCCTCTTTCGGCAGTAAAAAGCGAGAAAGAGGAGCGTATAGTGACAGGTATAGCCGAGTTTGACAGAGTGCTTGGTGGAGGAATTGTGAGGGGGTCACTTGTGCTTGTGGGAGGAGATCCGGGTATAGGAAAATCCACGCTTCTACTTCAGGTATGCAGGGAACTTTCACAAAAAAAGGTGCCATTACTTTATGTGTCAGGTGAGGAATCACTGCATCAGATAAAGATGCGTGCCGACAGACTTGGCGATTTTACGGATTCACTGGAGCTTTTATGTGAGACAAGTCTTGATATAGCAAAGGACGTGATTCAACGAAAAAAACCGGAGGTTGTTGTAATAGATTCCATCCAGACTATGTACAATGAGGAGATAGCGTCGGCACCGGGCAGTGTCTCACAGGTCAGGGAGACAACCGGAGTGCTTATGCAGCTTGCAAAGACTCTGGGTATTTCTGTTTTTATAGTAGGACATGTGACAAAGGATGGTGCGGTTGCGGGGCCGAGGACGTTGGAGCATATGGTTGATACTGTGCTTTATTTTGAGGGTGACAGGTATGAGTCGTACAGGATACTTAGAGGTGTTAAGAACAGATTTGGTTCGACCAATGAGATAGGCGTATTTGAAATGAAGGCGGAGGGACTTGTTGAGGTGGAAAATCCATCGGAGTATATGCTTAGCGGTAAGCCCGAGGGAGCATCAGGATCAATTGTCACATGTTCCATAGAGGGAAGCCGCCCGATACTTCTCGAGATACAGGCTCTTGTATGTCACAGTTTTTTTAATAATCCAAGGCGTACAGCAAATGGTACAGATTATAATAAAGTAAATCTACTCATGGCGGTCCTTGAAAAAAGAGCCAACCTGTCACTGTCAGACTGTGACGCTTATGTGAATATAGCAGGCGGTATAAGGATGAACGAACCGGCGATAGACCTTGGAATAGTGCTTGCAATCGCATCAAGCAAAAAGGATATTATAGTGCGTGAGGATACCATATGCTTTGGAGAGGTGGGCTTAAGCGGAGAGGTGCGCGGAGTTACCATGTCCGAGCAGCGTGTTGCTGAGGCAAAGAAGCTTGGCTTTAAAAAGTGTATTGTTCCCAAAGTGTGTCTTGCAGGAGTGTCGCATATTAGTGGAATTGAGATTGTCGGTGTGGCAAATATCAAGGAAGCGATAGAGGCTGTCAGATAGTAATTGTGAGAATTGTATATAATAAACAGACAATTTAGAAAATTTGTGTTTTTTAAGATAGTTTTACTACTTTAATTAATTGCAGTAAATCCGTTGACATATGTGTGCCGGGATGATATTATATCAAAGCTGACTCGCGGGACACATTGAGTTGTAGAGCTTGTGAGTTACATTTTACAGACATGACTTTATAGATACTGCTTTGAAAATAAGTTGAAAAAGTTATGAAAAAAGTTCTTGACAAATGAAAAACATTTTGATAGAATAAATAAGCTGTCGCAAGACAGAGAACTTAAAACAGAGTTCAAAAAAATAAAAAAGTGCTTGACAAACAAACAGCGATTTGATAAAATAATCAAGCTGTCGCAAGAGAACAAAACAAAGAACATTGATAACTGAACAGTGAGAAACCTTGAAAGATTTTGAGAATCAATCAGAACGCTTCAATGAAAATTGAAGACCTTTAAAACAGTAAATTCAGAATTTGTGCGAAAGCGATGAAAACAATCTGCTTGCAGAATTGTTTGAGGAGCTACGGACAGTTGCAAATTTATTTGCAACCTGAATGAACGAATTAGCCAAGTTTAACTTGACTGAGATCAACTTTTTAACATGAGAGTTTGATCCTGGCTCAGGATGAACGCTGGCGGCGTGCTTAACACATGCAA
>ENA-OYZB01000529-OYZB01000529.1-human-gut-metagenome-genome-assembly--contig:-NODE-529-length-16860-cov-5.400298_pt1 | contig 16860 bp, 10 predicted proteins | sample MGYA00243258_ERZ653467 | MGnify/ENA primary metagenome ERZ653467 (study PRJEB26926, sample SAMN06165011) | human gut metagenome | biome: ENVO:00009003; feature: ENVO:2100002; material: ENVO:00002003... | reverse complement strand
CTTCGTCGGCAGCGTCAGATGTGTATAAGAGACAGAGTATACTCATCATAACATGAGGTAAAGCTAACCAGCACAACGAACGATACGAATAAAAACTTTACTAATTTCATGTGTTTATTTTCTTTTAATTAGATTATTACCAACCTTTATTATTTTTCAGATTCGGATTCTTCTGTAATTCATCATACGGCAAAGGAAGATAGTAATAGCGGATATCATTGAGCGGCCGTTCCTCCACCAATTTTACTTCAAAATTTTCGCTACTATCCTCTTTACGAGTAACCTCCATACCTAAAATTGATTCATTTAGTGGCAGCAACCAACGACGTAAGTCCCAGAAACGTTGGTTCTCGAAAGCAAACTCGATCCGGCGTTCATTCTGAATCAGTTTCCGAAAACTCTCCGGTGTACCAGCCATTTCATCAAGATAGGTCGTATTCGTAATCCCTCCCGATTTCTCACGAATCACACGAATGACATCATACGCAGACATGGAGCATCCGGGGCCTGCTACCTTCGGCCCCCACACTTCATTGGAAGCCTCAGCAAAGTTCAACCAAACCTCTCCTTTACGCAACATCGGATAATAATGACGTGAATCTTGCTCTTCCAACGGTTTCAGGAAATTAGCTACATCCGCATTGATAAACTTTGCCAGATAATATCCCGAACGACTGGCCTTCACATCCAAATAGCCGGAATCTTTACCTCCGGGTGTTACGTCAATATAAGATGCATTAGCTCCAAACTGACGTCCTTGGTAATACAGATTCACTAAAAAACGGTTATCGCGTTCGCAATCATAAGGATTATCCTTATCGTATAAAGAACGAGGATCATCTATCGGGAAACCATTTTTAGCAGGAAATGAAGCAGCCAGATTTTGGGATGGAATAGTTTGTGCATTCCCATAATAGTAAGGAGGATAATGCCTTGTTTCAATATCATGACTGCGACCTACGAATGTTCTAAAAAGAAATTCTGCAGATTGTGCATCACCGCCGTCATACAATTCATTGGGTATCAACGCAGCATAAGTAGCCATCCCTTGCATCTGGAGCACCTCATACGCATAGAGTGCTGCACGTTCCCATTTTGCTTTATAGGCAACCTGATCGATAATCGTATAATCCCCCATACCATTCAATTTTACGACGCGGTCAGATTGATAAGCCGGACTCGCCGCATACAGCAATACACGCGCTTTCAATGCAGCAGCAGCCAATCCGGACGCTCTACCAAAAGATATATCGCCCAAGATAGCATCCCCTCCCGAATAGGTTAATGGTAACAGAGACATAGCTGTTTCACAGTCATCGCATATCTGCTTTACACAATCCTCATAAGTATCACGTTTAAAATTTTCAGGATGGGCAGATTCTTCCGGAGTAATATACTGGGTCACAATCGGATATCCCAGCACTTCTCCATCATCGGTTTTTCCTCCATACATTTGTAATAACTGAAAACTACACCATGCCCGCAGAAAAAGTGCCTCACCTTGAAGACGACGCTTGGTTCTTTTGTCGTTATTTGCATTTGCTACATCATAACTCACGTTATCTGTCAGCCCTTTATCCAAGAACAAATGAATCCGTTGAAGCTGATCATAGCAACTGCTCCAATTGCCAAGAGGATTAGTAGAACGACTAAATGCCCCCTGACTGGCACGATACACCTTAGAGTCATAATTCCGGGTCAGTGCATTATCTGTAGCAGCATCCAGAAAATTGCCGTCCCAAGCATCGGGCGCAATCATGACATCCTGATAAACAGATAACAAAACACCTTGCGCCATATCCGCATCTCTCCATGTATCACTTTCCGACCATTCGTTTGTAAGCTTAGTGTCAAGGTCGGCACAAGCACTGATGATGCCACCCAATAGCATCATACTAAATATATATTTCAATACTTTCATAATTGCATCAACTTTAGAAGTTAATAGATACTCCACCTGTAATCGTGCGGTACACAGGATAATTGCTGATACCGGCAAGCATCTGTTCCGGATCAAGTTCCTTAATACCCGACAATACAAACAAATTAGCTCCCCTCACAAAGAATTTATAATTCTTGCCTATGCCTTTTTTCGAATTATTATTCAAGGTATAGCTCAATTCAACATTCTTGAGACGGAAAAATGAACCGTTCTTTGTCCAAAACGTAGAGTTGCGATAATTATTCACTCCCGAAGTGGTAGTCAGGCGGGGCTGCGTACCAGTAGGATTATTTACCGGATGATAACGGTCCTCAGCAAGCACGGAATAACCATCAAGTCCTTTGTTCCAGTAATAAGTGCTAGTCAACATTTGAGTGACTCCGGTTGTTGCCGTACCCAATATATAGAGTCCGAATCCCTTGTAGTTTAAAGTTACATCCACTCCCAACGTAGTCTTCGGGAAACTCTGTCCGATACGTGTCTGGTCATTATTATCCACCATTCCGTCATTATTCAAGTCAGCATAAGCAATATCTCCTACCTGATAGTTCCCAAAACTCTGAAAGGGATGCCCGGCAATAGCCACATCTTTTCCGAATAAACCTTGTGACTGCCAGCCAAAAATGGCACTGGTAGGTTGTCCAATACTCTTTCGATAGTCTTCGATATTACTTAGTTCATTCGTTTTACGAAGTTTATTTTTAGTAAAAGTAATATTAAGCCCAAGATTGTACGTAAAATCTTCACCTACTTTGTCATTCCAGTTTACACAGGCATCAATACCTTGATTCAATACCTCACCTATGTTTTCAGAAGGAATGAAATTTCCTCCTATCGTTGCATATTTAGCAGAGTTGATACCAATTATATTCTTACGTAACTCACGGAAGTAATTAACCTCACCAGACAGACGATTATTCAGGAAACGACCTTCAATACCGATATTCAGTTCATTAGAATACTCCCATTTCAAGTCAGGATTACCTAAACGAATCAAATCGGTTGTATTGGCCCCCGTACTAGGTTTGAATTCCTCCTTATCCCCTTGTCTCCAATTTGTTCTATGGAGAAAAAAGTCAGTATCCCCTGCATATCCTAAATGACCGTAGCTCACCTTCATTTTCAAAAGATTTACAGCCTTCATATCCTTTAAAAAAGATTCATTAGATATTATCCATGCACCTCCTACCGAATGAGCGAAGAAATACTTATTATCTCCCTGAAATCTGTTAGACCCCATTGCCGCCAATGTAGCTTCAAGCATATACCGTTTGTTATACGCATAATTGGCACGGAAAGTGAAATTACCTTCTTTCAAATCTTGTGAACTACCCGTAGCTTCCTCTGCCGTATAGCGAAAAGCAGCATTTGCTCCCATATCATGCAATCCAAACGAACGATTATATTTTACACGCGCATTCCATCCGAAATAGCGATAAGTGCTGTTAGACGCAATAGACTGTTTCTTTGGCAAATTCAGTTTCTTACGTTCTGTAAAACGTATTTCCTCATCTCCAGCAGCATTCAGGTAACGATCAATAGAATAAGTGGGATAATCATTCCGTAATTGTTGACGCAGATAACTATAATTATCAAAAGTAATATACGCTTCCGCAGCCAGTCCTTCCACAAACTCATTCAAATCAAAATTAAGACCGAGGTTAGTCTGGCTATTGACATAACGTTCCGACGTATTACCGCCATAGAGCATATCCGAATAAAGATTGCTTGACTTACGTGAACTGGCTCCAAATAACAACGACGTTTCATCTGCCGCTATACCATTATGACCATGTATATCCTCAGCCGAAATCATAAAAGGATATTCATTAGGACGGAGTGTCGATATTTCACTAAACATCCCGCCACCATCTTTAGCTCCCCAGTCCTTTTTTTCCACACGGGCAGCCACATCTGCCGAAGCCGAAAGGAAATCGGTAATACGTATATCCAGATTACCACGGGCGTTCACCCGATTCAAGTCAGACCGATCGCCTACTTTTTCCAAACCGGAACTTCCTGTATAACCTACCGTAACGGCATATTTAGCTCTTGCATTACCTCCACTCAATTCCAGTGTCGCTTTACGGAACGTACTTGAGCTGCGCAAAAATTCCTTATAATAATCAACATTGGGATGAAGTAAATCATTCACCCCGGTAGAATTACGATACCCTTGAAGATCAGCGTCGGAATACAAAGGAAGCAAGCCGTCATTGACACAAGCCTCATTAAAGAGTGTCGCATAATTATAAGAATCAAGATATTCGGGTAAGCGAGTCACAGGTTGTACCCCGTATTCGGCACCAAAACGAATCACCCGTTTACCAGCCTGACCACGTTTAGTACGCACTAAGATAACGCCATTCGTAGCCTGCGCACCATAAAGAATCTTGGCAGATGCGTCTTTCAATACCTCAATAGATTCAATCTCTTCAGGCAATATATCATCTATCGGACGTTCAATGCCATCTATAATTACGATAGCCTTATTAGTTCCGTTACTATGTTGTCCCCGAACATAAAATGTCGAGTTGGCATAACCGATACCTCCCGTATTAGGAATAACAATCAAACCTGCCGCTTGCCCTTGCAATGTATTGGAGAGTTGCAAGTCGGGCATTGCTTTCAGGTGTTCAATATTGACACGACTAACGACTGCTATCGAATCTTGAGCTTTCGTGTCTACGGTAGCTCCCATGAAAAAAGCAATGGACAGCATACCAGTAAAGAATATATGATATTTGTTTTTCATTAACATCAACTATTAAGTGTTTTTCATTACCAACCTGGATTCTGTTTCAGATTGCGAAGAGCATCAACGTCATGTTGAGGAAGCGGATACCAGTAATTACGCATATTAGAAAAGTTACGTACCTCTTTAGTCATTTCAAATTCTTCATACATAAAGCTAGCCGGACGAGTATAGTTACCTGCCTTATCTCCATAACTTCCTACCGGATGGAAGCGTACCCCTTTGAGTGGGAACGGCGCTTTAAACACCTCATGCATAATCATCCAACGACGCAAATCCCACCAGCGATGATGCTCGAACATCAGCTCCACACCACGCTCACGGCGATAAGCTTCACGGAACTTAACTGGATCATTCACAATATCAGAAGGCAAATTTGTAACCCCGATACGTTTACGAATTAAATTCAGCGCTTCTACAGCAGACATATCACATCCTTCCACTTTAGCCGTGGCACTTCCCGTAGCTTCAAAAGAGGCTTCGGCGAAATCCAGATAAAGTTGCGAAACTCTGATAAATACCGTTTGTGCTATTTTACCTATATAAGTAACCGCCCCACTCGTACTTCCTGTATGTTTCTGGTTTGCTTCCGGCCATAAGAATTTGCGACACATAAAACCAGACAATTCACGAGCATTCGTATTAGAATTCGTCAAATACTGATTATAAGCAGAACAACCTACCCACAAACGGATATAATGAGGAGCTCCATCCTTATACGTCCCCCATTCATCACCCGGAATCAGGATATTATTATAAAAACGAGGATCACGGCGGACAAAAGCATGTTCGGGATCAAACTGGTAACCAGATCTCGGATCGTCAATCGGATAATAGATACCATCCTCGCCCTGACGCTCGTACATGTTAGCTGCGTTCAAGGTAGGACATGACATAGCCATAGATTCCGCCCCAGTCTGCCCGGTCATATCTCCATACAGCCAAAATGCACGAATACACATAGAGCGATTAGTCGTACCCTGTATATTACGGCACATCCATATATGTTCCGCCCTCTTGAGTTCCGTATCGGGAAACCAGAAAGTATTCGTATATTCCTCTTTTGTCGCCAACCGGACTCCTGTAAGCGATTCATTTTTTTTCATATAACTGATAGCTGCCCAAGCTGCTTGTGCCGCTTTCTTAGCCCGTTCTTTATCATATTCTTTCACCACTACGGCATCCAGGTCATTTTGCATTAACGGACTCGCGTCATACAGAAGTGCCATTTCTTTGAAAGCTAAGGCAGCCAATTTAGTAGGACGTCCATAATGCATAGCTTCCCAAGTATCAGGCAGCATTGCAATCGCTTTATCTATATCACTAACCATCCATTCCGAACTCTCATGATAAGTTACACGAGGCAAATCATCGTCTCCACCGGCAAATACACGATCAATAATCGGCATTCCCCCATAACGTTTGATAACTTGAAAATAGAACCAGGCACGATAGAAATAAGCCTGTCCCAATATTTCATTCCGCTGTTCTTCCGTCAGTGGAACTTTATCTATATTCTCAATAACACGGTTCACTATACGCAAAGCCGGATAAGCCCTGCCAATCGGAGTTAAGCTTCCATTACCTATCTCGGTAACATTCTCGCTCTTCCCTGTCAGCAACCATGCTCCTGAAAAGAACTTATTAAAAACCGTATTATTATATACTACTCCCATCTCATCAGCCATTGCGCCGACATACGTACGACCGTAACTTCCTGCATCACGGCTCACCATACAGTTATAAGTGTCCAGTTTACTGTATACTTTATCCAAAAAGCCACGTATAGACTCATAACTGGCATAAATAGCAGTTTCATCAAGTCCGCCTGCATCTTCACGCTTATCCAGAAAATCTTCACATCCAGTCAGGAAAAGCATGAGACCGACAAGTATATATGTACATTTATTTTTCATTATGATCATTATTTTTATTAAGATTAGAATGAAAGTCTAATTCCCGATGTTACCGAACGCAGAATTGGATAACCTGTCTGATTACCTTCCGGATCTATGCGATTGTCACCTCCCCAAAAAGTCAGCAAGTTATTACCTGTAACGTAAACCTGTAAACTAGAAATACGCATTGGAGTTAGACAACGCTTAGGTAACTGATAACTAACCTCCACATTCTTTAGACGTAGATATGAAAAGTTCCGGTAGCGCCAAGTGCTTTCAGTACCGTTAAATCCACCATCATCCTTTAAATGTAAAGAAGGTCTCTGAATACCACTTGAACTAGCCGTTTCAGGCGACCAGGTATTTAACGCTCCAAGTTGTGCATTTACTCTTCCGCCTTTAAACGAAGATGCATAAACTGTATCCACCAATTTCCATACACCTGTAGGAGCATATATCATAGCACTGAAACTCAACCCTCTCCAATTAAATCCCAAATCAAGACCATAGGTATGAAGCGGATAATTCAACTGATCGACCGCCACCTTATCCTGACCGTTCAGAATACCGTTAGCATCAAAATCGATATATACCAAGTCACCAGGAATCACCTGATTCGGTGATATGGAATTGATAGTGCCGCTTTGAGCATAATTAAATACATCGTCAATAGAACCATAGTTACCTATTGCCAAATACCGTGCTTGATGCCCGATCGGCTTTCCCGCCTTTTTCAAATGGTCTGGAGATTTATACGGATCATCCTGGAATACAATACGATTCTCGCTTGACGCCATTGTAAAATTGGCATAATAATGAAAATCCTTACCAATCTTATCATCCCAACGCAACTCCAGTTCGATACCATGATTCTTCGTTTTTCCAATATTCAACGAATTAAAAGTAGCTCCCGCAATAGAAGATGTGGTATTGGGTGTCATTAAGATATCCCTACGCTTTTCGTCAAACAAGTCAAGCGTTAATGACAATTTATTCCACAGACCAATTTCGATACCTAAATTTTGTTTGGTTGATTTTTCCCAAGTAGAGCCCAGATTAGCGATAGAACCTTCTGTATAAAGCGGTCCCCAATTATGTCCGGTAGCATCAGTGCCCAAAGTCAGATGGTCTCCGGAGGTAAACGATTGAATATAGTTCCAACGACTTGCTCCGGCATCCGATCCTACTTTTCCCCACGAGTAACGAATTTTGGCATTTGTAAGTACGTCTCCCAAATGTTTCTTGATAAACGATTCTTCAGATAACCGCCATCCTAATGAGAAAGAAGGGAACAAACCGAACCGATGTCCACGTGCGAACTTCTCCGAACCTGTATATGAAATGTTCATCTCCGCCAGATAACGTTCGCGCCAGTTATAGGTAGCTCGTCCAACCCAATCCTCATTATAGTTCGGGAAACGAATATCGCCACCATCTTTTGAGTCAAAGATCTGACGATTCACCAATGCAAGTGCACTTACATTATGATCCCCGAACGAACGGTTGTAAGCAATAGAGAATTCGTAATAAAACCGACGGCTATAAGCATCCAACTGATCGTAATATTTAACAAAAGCCGGATTAGACACAGATGTTTCATAAGGAAGACGCTTGCTTTCCAACATCGGATAAGTTAACTGTCCATCTTCACCAATAATCGGGTTAGCATAGTCGTATGTACGTGAATAACGAATAATATATTTAAACGCCTGACTTGCTGCTTCCGTACCCAGATAAGTGGCTGTAGAAGTAGTAGATGATGAAGAATAAGAAACCTTGGCATTTACTTTCAACCCTTTAGTAATAAAATTAAGCTTCTGTTCAAGAGAAGCATCATACCACCCTTGAAATGTTTTACGCAGATTAGCACCTTCCATATTCATATTAGCTACCGGATTGGTGTAAGTATCATCTCCCCATTCCCCATCAGAATATTTCACAGGATAAACACTCGTCGGACTCGTCAATATAGCATAGAACGGATTACTGTCATCAAGTGCTTTATTACGATAAGCCATCTTACCAGCCACATTAATAGAAAGTTTTGTGGATTTCGTTATATTGAAATCAAAATTCGACCGCCAGTTGTAACGTTTATAACTATGTCGGGGATCAAATGAGTCATTTTTCTTTAACTTATAAATATCACCGTCACCCTGGTAACCAACCGAAGCAAAATACTTCATATAATCCGTACCACCACGAATATTAACATTATAATTCTGGGTAAAACCTGCCCCGACCAACTCATCCCACCAGTTTACATAAGGGAATACATCATTGTACGCACCATAATTTCCTTCGGCATAAGCACGTTCCCATGCATCAAGTGTAGACCTGGGAATCAACTTGTTCCAGCTCCCATCATTAGCCATAGCTTGGTTATAAGCCCGCATGGACGTAACATAATCAGCAAGTTCCATACTGGTAGTCGGTGACTTATACGTATAATTTGCCGAAAAACTGATAGTAGGTGCTTTATTTGTACCACGCTTAGTAGTAATCAAAATGACACCATTACCTCCCCGTACACCATATACAGCAGTTGCCGAAGCATCTTTCAATACAGAGATAGATTCGATCTCATTCATATCCACATCCTTAATATCACTCTGAATACCATCGAGCAATACAAGCGGATCTGTATTTCCCCATGTACTCTTACCACGGATATACATAGAAACATCATTTCCTCCCGGCATACCACCGGAATTAATAGCTACTACACCGTTCAATTTCCCTTGTAATGCTTCGGTTACTGAATTGACACTACCTCCTCTTAATAACTTATTTCCATCAGCTTGTGTGATAGAGCCTACGCTAGTCACCTTTTTTTGGGTACCATACCCCACTACCACCACTTCTTCAAGTACACCAGCATCCTCTTCCATTTGGAAAACAGTTTTCTTTACCGCTTCTTCAGCTTTGATTTCAATGGGTTTATATCCCACATACGAAAACTGGATAACGGAATTGGCTTTGACCACCAATTGAAATCCTCCGTCAAAATCTGAAATTGTACCTGTGGTAGTTCCCAAGATCTGGATATTTACCCCAATAAGGGTTTCTCCACTTTTCGCGTCAACAATTCGCCCTTTGAGAGTTCTCGGCCACCCTTCATCAGCACGGCTTATCTGTACCGAAAAGAGTAGGAGAACCAGCATCAGCAGACGAAATACCTTCGTGCTAAAGTCTAAATTTCTCATAAATTAGATTCAATTAGGTAATTAATATAAATTGTTACTAAAATTCTTTGTGCAGTTTATTTAACAATTTGAGTTGTTGTGGAATATTAAATTTACCATTCATGGAATCACCTATATACCAAGTGGAAAATACTCCTTCCTGCGTTTCATACAGGGCATCACGTGCCTCTTCCAATTCTTGGATAGCGACTTCCAGATGTTCAGTCCGTTTACTGCGATCCTTTTCTTTATAAGCAGATACAAAATGATATAATGAATGACTCAATGCTGCCATATAATGGCAAGGAGCAGCCAAGTTATCTCTGAAGAACCGTTGATTTTGTTTTGGCAAAGATTTGAGAAAATCTTCACAATGTCGTGAAACCTCCTCGAAACGCACAGCTGTCTTTTTCATTCCCGCAATCAATGAATCAACCTGATTATTTCCGTCAATGCGGAACGAACGACCGGGCACCCGTTCAAATCCGATCTCATACAAAGGATTCGGAGAAAAGTCATCAAAGCGTTTTCCGATCTGTTCAAAAACACGAGAGTAGCGTAAATCCTGAAAGATAAACTGACGTTCCAATCCCGGAAACTCTGACGGTTTCTGTTGCCAATAGGCATAGTAATAATCATGATAAAGCTTGGCAGCTTCAGTAGCATGCTCCTTTCCAAAATATTGGGTACAGAAATCAATCAGGAAAGAATTTGTATTATACGCCTTCATATCCCACATCATACGAGCGTTGGCCGACATTTCCATGACAAATTCTCTTAAGTTGCCAGCATTAACCACCGAGAAAGTCAGCGGACCACGTGTATTCACATAACGATAGTTCGCTTCCATCTTCCATGGACCTTCTGCAGGAGCCAGATGAGCACCGGTCGAAGTAAATTGGAGATTCATATAATACCCCAGTTTCACTTGCTTTGTCGTATCGAATGTAACCAAATCATCGTAAGGATAGTGATCTCTCCGTCCGGCAACAAAAGTCCAAAGCATATTCTTACCTGTCGGAGGTTGTAAATAGCCTTTAGCCAACAAGTCAGAAAGTTCATCGTAGAAAGTCATTCGTACAAAAGGATCATTCTCTCCTGTTGCTTTTTTTATCATAGCCAATTGTATGCGGATCATACGGTTAATCACCTCTGCACGTTCCTTATCACCCGCCGGAGCATCGGCAAAAGCAGCCCAAAAAGGCTGGTCGTTTACACCACGAAAAGCAATCTGCCACAGATTTTCCTGTTTATCACGACACACCGTTTCTATGCTATATTGCCAAAACTCAACAAGAGCTTTTTCATTCGATAAAAGTAACTCCGGTGCTTTCATGCCGCGCACTCGTCGCCAGTATCCTTCCCAGTTTTTCAGATTATTGTTGCAGGCTACGTGATGATGAGAAGTAAGTACCAGTCCGTATTTACGTAATAAAGCAGCCTGACCATTCAGTTTATAATCCGGATATGTAACCGTAGCTTCCAATTCGACAGTATTAAGCTTCAACCGCAACATAGTCTCCAGCCACAATTCGTTGTTCTCTTTCGACAAGCGTCTCCAGGGACTGAACAAATCGGTATCATTAGGGAACCAAGCACGATACCTGACTTGTGGTGACTTCTGAAAATAGTCAAAGTCCGATTGTATCTCCACCTGTTTCTTATACTGCGGTTCCCAAGAAGAAAAATACCACAACGGGGGCACTTCAAGAAATAATTCACTAAAAGTATAAATAGCATATATAGCACCACGCATATCTTTTCCATGAAGATAAATACGCTTCTCATCGGGACTACAATATACCCTATGAGATTCGAAACCATCCAAAGGACGAATGAATCGAGGCTGAAGCAAAGAACCGCCCGTCTCTTCGTTAATGATAACAATATCAATACTATTTGCCTCATCAATCGTTTGTGAGATTACAGGTTTGTAATGCATTACCTTCTCAAAGTCTTTAGATAAGGTTTCTGCCGCCAGCTTTACAGGTTCTACTTCATGCCCGGATAACAAAATCCGAAAATTACCTTTCTCCAATTTTAAAGAAGAAATGGAATTTATTGCCAGAGACGAAGTGGAAAGAAAAAATAAAGCAATTAGATTCAATAAAAATAATCGGTTGTAGTTCTTCATACTTTTCACGGTTCTTTTTGATTTAAGTCGTTTATACTCTTTGTTAATCGAAGCATAGGCAAAATTAAGAATTACCAACCGGAAAAAGAGGGGATATATCCGCCATATAACAAAAATATAGGGAAATTAGAAAACTAATCAACTAATAATCAAATGATTACAAAATCAAAAACAGGTGAAAATATAGGGGTTTATACGTACTTATATAACAACTACAGACCTATTTTTCTGATATTTTTTTCAAAATTAGCAGGATCCACAGCTTTATTTCGAGTGCGAACTCTATAATTATAAACGGTGTTCACGGAATATCCCAGGATTTCTGATATTTGTTCAGACTCTGTAATTCCCAACCGGATCAAGGCAAAAATACGTAAGGTAGAATTTAACGCATCTTTATTCTCCAATGCAAATTTATCATTCGGTTGAAGCAATGAATTGAAATTTTCGACAAATGTTGGAAATAAGGACAAGAATGTCCTATCAAAATCAGCAAAAGCGCTTTTCCTGTTAAAATCCGAATTTAAATTATGAATCATCGAAGAAAGAGAATCATACTGCTTATTCTCCAACTTTTGCTGCCCTACCAATACAAAATTATCAAGCTGATTAACTAATTTAAAAGTAGCATCCAGATAGTGTCCTATATACGAATTCTTAATACGGTTTGCTTCCGACAATTTCAAGTTCAGCTTTTCCAACAATTGACGGGAACGACGCAAGTGCTTCATCTGTACTAGAATATAAATGATGGCCACTATTAATATAATCGCAAAAATAGAAGTCAAGATAAGACTATCCTGAAAAGTCTGCCGCTTAACCTGCTCTATATCGAGTTTCTCTCCGACAAATACAGGTAATAAAGTTCCGATGACATTAATCCTGTGACGGGTTCCATAAAAAGTTGCATCTTCAAATGCCTCATTTATATATTCAGATGCACGGTTTACATCATTTTTATGATAATACAGCATCGTTGCCAATCCTCTCATAGAGACCGACTCTTTGGTGGCACTGCGGATATCATTCACAGCCGCCTTCACATAGTAATAGATAGCCTCATCGTTCAGTTCCAACCTACGATCGATAAATGCCAATGTCGACAGGAGTACGGAAAGTGTTTCCGTGTCAGTCATATCGCATAATTCTAAAGCCTGCCTATAAAGTTGTTTGGACTCAGCTAACTTATCGTCTTTAAGGGCTATTTTTCCTCTCACATAATAGATTGTTGACGAATCAGAAAGATAAGACAGACTTTCCGTCAAGAGTTCATTTCCTATTTGGTTATACTTGGATGAAAACACATCGTCTTTTGCATAATCCGCCAAATCATGATAAACACGCCCAAAGCTAATATAATAGTCCGCCAACACTTGAGCAGGTAATGTCTCTTTCTCAATCCGGATGGAAGAAAGTGAATCTATAGCCTCTTTAAAGAAACCTCCGCGTGCTAAAATATATCCCAGCTTGGTTTTAGCATTTACCATATATGCAGCACTATCTATGCTACTGGCTATCTTGCACAACTGTGTGGCATAATGAAAGGCAGAATCGAAAGAATAAAGTTTAAATTCATTATACAAGTTTGCATTGATCTGAAACTTTTCTTCGTCCGTCCTCCTTTTTTCATTCACATTCAAGAAGTTTCGAATAGAATCGATACGATCCAGTTTCTTTTGGCAATACATATCCTTCTGTTGTAGAGCAAGCGACATTTGCCCAGCTATTTCCTCTTTATTTCCGAATGGTTCTTCACCTGAACAACCCATGTAAAATATAGAAGTAATAACAAAGGATATTATCCAAAAGCCCCAAATATATTTTTGTTTATGTTCCTGCATAAATATCAGATAAATATAGATAAGCTACCACAATCGTTATTGCAAAAATATATAAAATTTCACATAAAGAAAGCTTTTGAAGTTATTATATTTTCGTTACCCGATATTGGCATTACAAAGATGTACATAATTTCCAATATCGCATGAAACTAACGGTCCAATAAAGAATAAAAATTAGTCAATAGTCCGTTTTATTAGCGAAAAAACTCATTATTTGATCAAAAAGAAGAGAATTTGCTGTTTTTTGAACGGCAAATTTCCTTTATTCTCTTTTAATTTCCCTTTCTTTGCAATATCCTTTTAATGGAATTTATATCTAATAACTAACTATATTTTTATACCATGAACATGAAAAAGAATTTTCTAACAATGCTGCTTGCATTGGCTTTATGCAGTTCGACTTTTGCTCAATGGAAACCTGCCGGTGACAAAATCAAGACATCGTGGGGAGAACAGCTTGACCCTAAAAACGTATTGCCGGAATATCCGCGTCCTATCATGGAGCGCAACGACTGGAAAAACCTGAACGGGCTTTGGAAATATGCAATCACTCCCAAAGGTACTCCTGCACCTGCCACTTACCAAGGTGATATTCTTGTTCCTTTTGCCGTAGAATCGTCTTTATCAGGCGTAGGCAAAATGATAAACGAGAAAGAAGAACTGTGGTACCAACGTACTTTCGACATTCCTTCTGCCTGGCGTGGTAAACAAATCCTGTTGCATTTCGGTGCGGTAGACTGGAAAGCAGAAGTTTGGGTGAATGATGTAAAAGTAGGCGAACACACAGGCGGATTTACTCCTTTCTATTTCGATATTACTTCTGTACTTAATAAAGGAAATAATGACCTGGTAGTAAAAGTATGGGACCCTTCAGATCGTGGCGAACAACCCAGAGGAAAGCAAATAGCAAACCCTCATGGCATTTGGTACACTCCGGTTACAGGTATCTGGCAAACAGTGTGGTTGGAACCGGTAGCAACACAATACATCACTAATCTGAAAACGACTCCCGATATTGACAACAATTCTGTTAAGGTAGAAGTTGCTGCCAATACGACCTCTGCAGACAAAGTAGAAGTAAAAGTATTCGATGGCAAAAACCTTGTAGCCAAAGGCGCAGCGTTGAACGGAGTACCTGTTGAACTGGCAATGCCTGCTAATGCTAAACTGTGGTCTCCGGACTCTCCTTTCCTCTACAACATGGAAGTGACTCTGTATAAAGACGGAAAAGCAATAGACCAGGTAAAGAGTTATACGGCTATGCGTAAATATTCTATCCGCAAAGGTCAGAATGGCATCACTCGCCTGCAATTGAACAACAAAGACTATTTCCAGTTCGGTCCGCTCGACCAGGGATGGTGGCCTGACGGTTTATATACCGCACCGACAGACGAAGCATTGGTTTATGACTTGAAGAAGACGAAAGACTTCGGCTACAACATGGTACGTAAGCACGTCAAAGTAGAACCTGCACGCTGGTACACTCATTGCGACCAATTAGGATTGATCGTATGGCAAGATATGCCGAACGGTGGTCCTAGCCCACAGTGGCAGGCACGCAACTACTTTAACGGCAGAGAAGTGATTCGTTCTGCCGCTTCCGAAGCTAACTACCGCAAAGAGTGGAAAGAAATCATCGACTGTCTGTATTCTTATCCGAGTATCGCCGTATGGGTTCCTTTCAATGAAGCATGGGGACAATTCAAGACTCCGGAAATCGTAGCATGGACGAAAGAATACGATCCTAGCCGTCTGGTGAATCCTGCCAGTGGTGGTAATCACTATACTTGTGGCGATATTCTCGACCTTCACCACTATCCGGGCCCGAACATGTTCCTTTACGATCCGAGACGTGCTACCGTATTGGGTGAATATGGAGGTATCGGCTTGGTAGTAGAAGGAAACACTTGGGTGAATGACAAAAAAAACTGGGGTTATGTGAAGTTCAATACATCGGACGAAGTAACGAACGAATACATTAAATATGGCAAACATCTGTTGGAATTGATCCAGAAAGGATTCTCTGCTGCCGTATATACCCAGACAACAGACGTAGAAGGTGAAATCAACGGTCTGATGACTTATGACCGTAAAGTTATCAAGATGAATGAAGCTAAAGTCAGAGAAATCAACCAACAGATCTGTAACTCTCTGAATAAATAATAAATAGAATAATACTCTTTTCCTTGTTGAAACTAAAACAGCACCTCTGACGTCTATTCAGGGTGCTGTTTTTTTATTTTTTCAGAAATGCTTATTCTTCCTGCATGAAGTTCTTTACCTGATTCCAACTATTCTTCGTATCATTCGATACTTTTTCATCAGGAGTAGAACGGACATTCTCTACATATTGCCTCATAGCCCGTTTCGCCATTTACCGATACAAGCGGTATTATAGCCATTTGCAGAAAACATTTGCGCGATGGTACGACGTTCAGGATCAATCATTGCAGGCGAATCGCCATCAAGACCACCTCGTTTCAGCTTGGTTCGCCACGGATACCTTCCGGTCAGAAGAGAATATCTGGAAGGAGTGGATAAAGCGGAAGAAGCATGGGCATCCGTAAAGGCAATCCCGTGCTCGGCCAGTTTGTCAATGTTAGGAGTATGGATTTTAGATTCGGGATTAAAGGCCGAGATGTCTCCATAACCCAAATCATCCGCCAATATAAATACGATATTAGGTGTTTGCGCTTTTACAGCAGCAGCTGTAAGAAGTACAGAGGAGATTGTGATTAGTTTATTCATATATTGAATGTATTAAAGCTATAGTTTGTGTATGATATAACCCATCTCTTCATGTTTTCCAACCGACATGCCCGGATTATCTGACTGACATCTCAATCGTTCCACTCCAGTAGCCAAGTCCTTTCACTCCAGCAGGGCAGACGCATTAAAAATTATTTTCCTGTAAAAGTTGTGACAAATATTTTTCATCCCATCCGGCTTTTAGTCTTTTCAGATTCATACTTCCTTTTGTTGTTTTATCCTTCTTTAGTATGGTAAGTGCCATCTTTGTTGCCACCGAAAAGTTTCTGGCTGCATTTTTCACCTTTTTACTGTAGTCTTCTCGAAAGGTAACATCCAGTTGCCAATGAAGATTAT
>ENA-OYZB01000526-OYZB01000526.1-human-gut-metagenome-genome-assembly--contig:-NODE-526-length-16912-cov-4.663523_pt1 | contig 16912 bp, 8 predicted proteins | sample MGYA00243258_ERZ653467 | MGnify/ENA primary metagenome ERZ653467 (study PRJEB26926, sample SAMN06165011) | human gut metagenome | biome: ENVO:00009003; feature: ENVO:2100002; material: ENVO:00002003... | reverse complement strand
TTTCCCATTCTGCCAACTCTCTATAAGAACGTAAGAGATGCAAATATATTACTTGTTCTTTGTATTCTAATTCTGTTCCAAAACTGTCAACTAGTTCATCCCCTTCTTTTTTCTCCAATACATTCAAAAACTGATCCACTACCTGAGAAAGAATCGGTCTTCCTGCGATATCCATAAACTTTACATATTCATACATATAGTTTACTTGATCTGTGAATGAAATATGTTCAAATTCATTCATATTATCGAGTTCATTTAATACATAACTTACCTTATTTTTCATTTTCCACGGTAAAAAAATCCAACCCGGATATGATTCATTTAATTTTTTCATTATTTCTGTTTTTTTCACAAAATCAGTATCATACTGTAAATGCAACTGTCTTAAATCAAACCAATTATCTTTTCTCCGCTTTTCTTCCACTCTGAAAGAAGCTGATTTGTATATTGACAAAACACAGATAGAGAAAGTATTCTATAATTTATTGTCCAACGCTTTTAAGTATACGAAGCCTGGTGACTGGATTTCTGTTGAGCTGTCAGCGGAAGGAGATAATGACATTGTGATTTCAGTCAACAACCTAGGGGTAGGCATTGATAAATCCAAGATCAAACATGTATTTGAACGGTTTTGGCAGGATGACTCGGCAACAACTACACAGACAGTCAAAGGATCGGGTATCGGGTTGGCAATGGCGAAAGGAATTGTGGAATTGCATCAGGGAACTATCGGAGTGGAAAGTGAGCCGAATGGAATAACGTCTTTTATCGTTACTCTTCACCGGGATGCAAATGTGAATGTGGAAGCATCTTCCTCTGCAGATGAACGCGTTGCCGGACATTATGTAATAGAGCCTCAAGAAATCTCGGAAATGGTGAAGCCGGATAAAACGGTGAAAATACTGATTGTAGAAGATAACCCGGAAATGCGTAAAGTATTGACGCAGATTTTTGAACAGATATATGAGGTATATACGGCTGCCGACGGGCAGGAAGGATTGGAGCAGGCTTCTTCACTACAACCACAGATGATTGTGAGTGATATTATGATGCCCGTTATGTCCGGCCTGGAGATGTGCGAGAAGTTGAAAAGCAATTTGCAGACCAGCCATATTCCTGTGGTATTGCTGACTGCCCGCAACCGGGAAGAACATACCTTAGAGGGCTTGCAGACGGGAGCGGATGATTATATCTCCAAACCTTTCAATATCAAGATATTGGTGGCCCGTTGCAACAATATCATCCAGACTCGTAAACTGCTCCAGCAGCGGTTTGCCCGGAATGATGAACCTAAAGTGGAAGACCTTCCGTTTAATCCGATCGATAAAAAGATGCTGATGGATGCTACGGCGATTGTGGAATCTTATATTGATAACGCAGACTTTGACGTAGCCACTTTTGCACGTGAGATGTGCATGAGCAGAACTTTGCTTTTCACCAAACTGAAAGCATTGACCGGACAGACCCCGAATGACTTTATTTTATCTTTGAGACTGAAAAAGGCAACAGAAAAATTAATCAATGATCCCAATGCCCTGATTGCTGATATAGCATTTGATTACGGTTTTTCTAATCCAAGTTATTTTATCCGATGTTTTAAGAATGCTTATGATATTACTCCGGCTGCTTACCGGAGGAAATACACAAACGCTTAATATATAGCGTCTTATGTATTTGTCTCCTGGTGAGAATTGTACTATTTGAACTTTTATACGGACGATTCTATTATTCGAAATCACTAATTATTTGGATTTTTGCGCTGTAATCATTCAAATTATTACATAGTATGAAAAACATCGTAATTAAATGGGCTGTGTTCCTGACAGCCTTTCTTATCTCTTTAGAGGTTAGTGCTCAAAACGTCAGAGTTTCTGGAGTTGTGACAGACGCACTTGGACCAATCCCCGGAGCTAATATTATGGAGGAGGGGACTACTAACGGTACAGTGACGGATGTAAATGGAAAATATTCAATCAGTGTATCTGCAAAATCTACCCTTGTTTTCTCTTGTATAGGATATAAGGAACAGAAGATACGTGTCGGTACGAAAACGGTACTGAATGTGGATATGGTAGAAGAGTCGAAAATGCTCGATGAATTAGTCGTTGTCGGCTATGGCGTTCAGCGTAAAAGTGACGTGGCAACTTCGGTAGCCTCGGTCAAAGCGGATGAAATGAAAACCTTTCCTGCCGGCAATGTGGCTGATATGCTGCGTGGACGTGCCGCAGGTGTGAATGTAACGAGTAGTTCCGGACGTCCGGGATCGACTCCTTCGATTACCATTCGCGGTTCCCGTTCTATCAGTGCGGACAATGCTCCTTTATATATCATAGATGGTTCTCCTTCCAGTGCAACGGAGTTTAGCACGTTGAGTGCGGACGATATTGAGTCGGTTGAAATTCTGAAGGATGCTGCGTCGCAGGCTATTTATGGGGCACGTGCCAGTGACGGTGTGGTATTGGTAACTACCAAGCGCGGTAAAGCCGGAAAGGTGGAAGTCAGTTATAATGGTTATCTGGGTATCCAGTCTCTCTGGAGGAATTTTGATTTCTATTCTCCCGAAGAATATATGCAGCTTCGCCGTGAAGCGAAGGCACATGATAAGGGAATTGTTGATGCACGTGAGATTTCGATAGCCGAGGCATTGGAAGACGAGGTTATGCAGCGGGTATGGGCCAGCGGAAAGTTTATCGACTGGGAAAAAGAAATGTTCAGAAATGCAATTTACCATAATCATGATGTCAGTGTACGTGGAGGAACAGAGAAAATCAAAGTATCGGCAGGTGCCAACTATTTTGACCAACAGGGAATGGTGGTTACCGGATCGGGATACCAGAAGTTTTCTTTAAGGTTGAATCTGGACTTTGAAATATCAAAGTGGATTAGTTTTGGCATCAATTCTTCTTATGCGATGACTAAACAGGATCGTGAGGATGGTAACTTTAATGATTTTATTACCAGTTCCCCATTGGCGGAAATATATGATGTGGATGGTAAATATACAAAGTATATCAACTCGGAAGGAAATTATAATCCTTTGTACCGTGCTCAACATTACGGACGTGAAGTTTCTCGTGATAATTACCGCCTGAACTTTTTTATGGATGTGAAGCCTTTCAAGGGATTCAATTATCGTCTGAATACTTCCGTTTATAATCAGACATCTGAAGACGGTTCCTATAAAGATTCCCAATATCCGGGAGGCGGAGGAACAGCTGTGCTCGACGAATCACGCACGCAGAACTGGCTGGTTGAGAATATTGTGACTTATAAAGTGCCTATCCGCAATAAGAAACATCAGTTGACGTTGACCGGTGTGCAGTCTGTCGACCATAATGGCTCGAAGTCTATCGGCTATTCAGTAGAGAATCTTCCGGTAGATAAAGATTGGAATTTCATTTCTCAAGGTGAGTTTACAGGCAAGCCTCGTCGTCAGTTTAATGAAAATAATCTGGTGTCGTTCATGGCTCGTGCACAGTATTCGCTTTTAGACCGTTATCTGTTGAATGTGGCTGTTCGTCGCGACGGTTCCAGCCGTTTCGGAAAAGAAAATAAATGGGGTACATTCCCGTCAGCTGCTTTTGCCTGGCGTGTCAATCAGGAGAATTTCCTGAAAGATGTGTCGTGGATTGATAACCTGAAACTACGTGTCAGTTATGGTATTGTTGGTAATCAGAACGGTATCGGCAATTACACTACTTTGGGGCTGGCAGATAATAAAGGATATGAGTTTGGAGATACTTTCCAGATGGGATATTTGCCGGGTAAGGAGCTTTCTAACCCGAACCTGAAATGGGAACAGTCTGCAACGGCTAATTTAGGTGTTGATTTTAGTTTCTTCAATGGTCGCCTGAATGGTACGGTGGAATATTACAATACGCATACGAAAGATTTATTGGTGGAACGCTCTTTGAATGCATCACTTGGATATACCACTATGCTGGATAATCTGGGAAAGACAAAATCCAGTGGTATCGATCTTTCTTTAAATGGTGATGTGATACGTACGAAAGAGTTTGCCTGGTCGCTTGGAACTAATTTCAGTATGTATAAGAATGAAATTGTCCGTATTGACGATACGCTCGATGAAAATGGTAAACCCGCCAGTCAGGTAGCACAGGGATGGATTATCGGAGAACCGATCAATGTATATTATGATTATCTGGTAGACGGAATTTTTCAGTATGATGATTTTGATATTACTCGTGATGGTACAGGTAATCTGGTATATACGCTGAAAAACACCTATGACAGTAACAATGACGGTATAGCCGACAGCCCGATTGATTACGGCGGCGCTATTGAACCGGGTATGGTTAAGGTACGTGATAACAATGGAGACGGAAAGATCACGGCAGATGACAGAGTGCCTATCCGGAAAGATCCGAAATTTACCGTCTCTCTTTCTTCCACATGGAACTGGAAAGGATTTGACTTGTTCATGGATTGGTATGGAGTTTCCGGCAGAAAGATAAAGAATAGTTATTTGTATGACTATAATTCCGGAGGTTCTTTGCGTGGAAAACTGAATGGAGTGAAGGTGGATTATTGGACTCCGTTCAATCCGTCGAACGAATTCCCGCGTCCTTCTTATAGCGCAGACCCTGCTTATTTGAGTGCCATCGCTATTCAGGATGCATCTTATATCCGTTTACGCACCTTACAATTGGGATATACTTTCCCGGCCAGACTATTGAAGAATACTCCGATTCATAAATTACGTCTGTATGCAACTGCTACTAACTTGCTGACATTTACGGAATTTAAGTCTTATAGTCCCGAACTGACTCCAGGGTCTTATCCGGAGTCCAGACAATATGTATTTGGTGTCAATGTTTCATTCTAAAATAAAGAATCCTTATGAAAAAGTTAATATATACAGCCTTTGTCATCTGCGGAATGTTGACCGCTTCCTGCTCGGATTTATTAAATCTGGAATCAAAGACAGACGTGACGAACAATTATCTGTTCACTACTCCCGAAGGGTTGAATACAGCTGTTACAGGTCTGTACTCCCTAGCTCGTGAATTGCCGGGTGGAGCGGATAATAATGAATCCAATCTGTACATCGTTACTATGTGTGACTTTAATACGGATATTGCGATACTTAGAGCAGGTGTTTCTACTTCAATCGGACGTTTGAACACGAGTTTTACTCCAAGTACTGGGGATGTCAATAAGTTCTGGAAACATCACTATGGTATTATTGGAAAAGCAAATGAAATTATTGTAGCCGCAGAAGCCCTGGGACTGGATGACAGCGATGTGCTCCATGCATGGAGTGAAGCGAAATTCTTCAGAGGACGGAGCTATTTTGAACTCTGGAAACGCTTTGACCGTCTTTATCTGAATATCACCCCGACCACCGTCGACAATCTGAAACGGGAATACAAACCTGCTTCTCACGAAGAACTGATGACGCTGATTACAACTGACTTGGACGATGCCATGAAAGGGCTGGACTGGTCGCTTCCTCAAAATAATGGAAATGTATTGTATGGACGGGTAACAAAAGCTACTGCCAAGCATGTTCGTGCACAGGTTGCCATGTGGGAGTCAGATTGGGATACAGCCATTGAGGAATGTGAGGATATCTTTAAGCAGGAAGGCATCTACTCGATGGAAAAGAAAGCCGAGAATGTATTTAATGGGGCAGATTTGAAATCTCCGGAAGTGTTATGGAGTTTCCAATATTCACAAAACTTGGGTGGAGGTGGTTCCGGAACTCCGGTTGCCGGACATCGTGTCTCTATTCAAACCACTACCCGAATCAATAAAATTTCAGGTTGTATCAATACGGCCGATCAGGGTGGATATGGTTGGGGACGTATTTATCCGAATACCTATCTGTTGAGTCTGTACGATCAAGCAAAAGATACGCGATATAATGAGTTGTTTGTTCACCGTTTCAAATACAATGACCCTACTTCTCCTAAATATGGAGAATTGATTCCTCTTACACAGAGTTCCAGCTATTGTGAAACACTGCATTTTATGTCGAAAAAATACTTTGACCAATGGACGATGGCTGATAATCCGGACCGGACAACGGGTTTCAAGGATCTGATTGTCTATCGACTGGCAGAAACTTACTTAATGGCGGCAGAGGCATATATGCGTCGTGACGGAGGTATGAGTACAGATGCTTTGCGCTGTTACAATAAAACATGGGAACGTGCGGGAAATGATAAATTTGCAGGTCCTCTGACACAGGATATACTTTTGGATGAATATGCCCGTGAGTTGAATTTTGAAGGCGTTCGCTGGCCTTTGTTGAAACGTTTGGGACTCTTGGGCGAAAGAGTGAAAGCGCATTATGGCGAGACGAAGGCTGAAAACCCTTATCTGGATAAAGATTATGCGGAATGCCGTACCAGTTTTGTGGTTGGAAAGCACGAATGTTGGCCTATTCCACAGGAACAGATTGACTTGATGGGGAAAGAGAATTTCCCACAGAATGAGAACTGGTATTAAGCGATTGATTATCTGTAAAACATGAATGAATATGAAAAAAATAATATACTTCTTATTGATTTTAAATCTGGGGTTACTTTCCTGTGTCGATGATGCATCGGTACGCGTGATGCCTGAATTTAATTGTAAAGATACAAAAGTAAATTTGGCGAAAGCGGCGGGTTCTTCTGTTACGTCGCTGTTATATACCAATGTCGGTCAGGTTGTTGCACAGTACGAAGCAGAATGGCTTTCTGTAGATGTAAGTTCAAAAAGTGTTGTCTACACGGCCTTGACACAAAATGATGGTGAAGATGCAAGAACGGCTGTCGTGAAACTGACTTGCGGCTCATATACAGTAGAAGTGACGGTTACCCAGGATTCTAAAGAACCGGATCTTTCTTTGAAGATAGGACAAAGTGTGGATGAGGGTATCGGTATGATTTTCTGGGTGGATCCTTCGGATAATATGGTAGGAAAAGCGGTTTCAGTGAAACGTCAGGGAGGGAATCCTTTTGAGGCTTCTGTGATGCCTCATAGTGCATTTTCCACTGTCAACGGATATGCTAATTCTGCCTTGTTCACTTCTCCGTCGGCAAATGATGCGGTAGCATATTGCCAGTCATTGGGTGACGGGTGGTATCTGCCTGCCCGCGATGAATTATGGGAATTGTTTGATGCCTATAATGGTGTTGGACATGCTGATCCGGATTTTGTTTCAGCCGTACCTGATAAACTGACGGAAGTAGAGAAGGCGGCACGTGCTGCATTTGATAAGATGTTGACTGATTTACAAGGTGATGTGATGAACGAAGCTGCCGGTTCGGGCAATGGCGAAAGCTATTGGTCGAGTACGGAAAACGCAGCAGGTAATCAAGCTTATTGGGTACGTTTCGGTAAATCGGGAGCTGATGCAGGAAATAAAACAGCTACCAACCGTTTTGTAAGATGTATGCGTACAATCGGTGATTATACTTATCCTGAAGAACCGGCAACATTGACGGTTAATCCAAATCCTGTGACATTGGAAGGAGCTAATGAAGCGGAAGCAAATGTGACATTGACATCCAATAAAACGGTATTTAGTGTGGCTTTGGCAAATGATTCCTGGCTTTCGTATACTATTTCGGGCACAACAGTTACGTTCAAGGCAAAATCTAAAAATACCACTGGCGATGTTCGTACGACTGTTGCTACGGTTACAGCCGGTACTGGCACAGCCGCTAAGTCGGTGGAGGTAACGGTGAATCAGAATGTTGCGGCTGAAGGAGGCGCTTCTCTCGAATTAAGCACAAATGCCGTGACTATTACTCCTGATGCTGTGACGAAATCAGAAGGAATAACGATGATTTCTGATGAAACAGAATTTACAGTAAATATAACTGATGAGTCTTGGGTGAAAGCGTATGTTGATATAACAAGTAAAACTCTTTATTTCTGGACATTATCGCCTAATTTGAATAGTTCTAACCGGGTAACGACTGCTACGGTAATAGCCGGAAGCGGAGCGAATGCACCTAAACAAGAAGTTACTATTACACAAAGAGGGCTTTTAAGTTCCGAGTTTGCGGTGGGACAGGTGATTGCGGATAATGGTTCGTTAAAAGGAGGCATTGTGTTCTGGGTAGATGGCACTAATCGTGGTAAGGCTAAGATTATGTCGTTGGACAGAGAGAATCTGGCATGGTCTACGGCAAGCTCTCCGGCTTCTACCGGTTTAACTTTATCCAATGACAATGGCCTGGCAAATACTACTGCGTTGGCAGCATTGCCGAATGCAGCAGAAATGCCCGCTCTTAAATATTGTATGGATAAAGGTTCCGGATGGTATTGGCCTACGAGAACGGATTTGGAACAGATGTTTGAAACTTATAATGGGACTGCAGTGGCAGATGCAACGGAGAATAACCCGGATGCGATTACCGATTTTGAGAAAGCAAACCGTACAGCTTGGGATCAAGTGATTACTGGTGCGGGAGGAACTATCATGAATACGGCAGCAGCATCTGCTACCGGAGATTCCTATTGGGCTAGTCGTGAAACATCGAGCGGTACAAGCGCATTTTATGTACGTTTTGGAAAACCGCTTGCCTGGGATAAATCGAATGCTAAAAAAGACGGTAAAAGATTTGTTCGTGCAGTCCGTTCAATCTCGAAATAATGGTATTAAGTATGTATAAGGTATATCCAAAAATAATTTTAGCCTGTTTGTTACTGGTTATGACCGGCACGGTTTATAGTCAGCGTGTGACGCAAACGATTAATGACGGTTGGAAGTTCTCCCTCTTTGAGGGAGATGCCTCTACTGCTGACTTTGATATTTCCGGTTGGACTGACGTTTCCATTCCTCATACGTGGAATGCAAAAGATGCAGATGATGAAATTCCCGGTTATTTCCGGGGAAAAGGCTGGTACAGGAAAGTGGTGGCTGTGGAGGAACTGATCCCCGAACAAAGAGTCTATCTTAGTTTTGAGGGAGCCAATCAGGAAACGAATGTGTTTGTGAATGGAACGTTTGTTGGAAATCATAAAGGTGGTTATTCCGCTTTTACGTTTGACGTGACTGATTATGTTCATGCCGGACGCAATCTGATAGCTGTGAGCGTTGACAACTCGCATAATCCGGATATTGCTCCTCTTTCAGCGGACTTTACTTTCTTCGGGGGAATCTATCGGGATGTTTATCTGGTGTATACTTCTCCTGTGCAACTGTCTACTACTCATTACGCTTCTAGTGGGGTGTATCTCAAAGCATCGAAGATTACGGATTTGCAAGCAGATATTTCAGTAAAGACATTCTTGTCTAATGCTTTGAAGAGTAATCAATCATTGATTCTTGAAACGGAGATTTTGGATGCAGATGGTAATAGAGTAGCACTTTCACAAAAGAAAGTAAATGTGAAGGCAGAAGAAAAGAATGTAGCTTTTGAATCGCTCATGGCTATTACGCAGCCTAAACGTTGGGATGTAGACTCTCCTTATATGTATAAGGTATATAGCCGTCTGAAGAATAAAAAAGAGGAGGTGCTCGATTGTGTTGTCAATCCGCTGGGAATTCGTGAATATCGTTTTGATGCGGAGAAAGGTTTTTTCTTGAATGGGAAATATCGGAAATTGATTGGTACCAGTCGGCATCAGGATTACAAAGGAATGGGAAATGCTTTGCGGGATGAAATGCATATCCGGGATGTACAGTTGAGTAAGGATATGGGAAGTAATTTCCTGCGAGTGGCTCATTATCCGCAAGATCCGGTTGTGATGCAGATGTGTGATAAGTTAGGACTATTGACTTCGGTTGAAATTCCAGTAGTGAATGCCATCACTCAAAGTAAGGCATTTATGGATAATTGCGTGGAACAGGTGACAGAGATGGTTTGTCAGAACTATAATTATCCATCTGTTATTATTTGGGCTTATATGAATGAAGTGCTTTTGCGTCCTCCTTTTAATCCGGAAAATAGGACGGAACGGGCGGACTACATGACATTCCTTCATCAAATAGCTTCGGCGATTGAGGCGCAGATCAGAAGTCTGGATTCGGAACGCTATACCATGTTGCCTTGTCATTCTACTTCTCAAATCTATCAGGAAGCAGGAATTGCAGAATTACCGATGCTATTGGGTTTTAATCTTTATAATGGATGGTATGGTGGTAGCTTGAGTGGATTTGAAGAGAAACTGGAAGAACTTCACAGGGAGTTTCCTCACAAACCGTTGCTCATTACCGAATATGGGGCGGATGTGGATACTCGTATTCACTCTTTTTCGCCGATGCGGTTTGATTTTAGTTGTGAATTTGGTTCCATCTACCACGAACATTACTTGCCTGAAATTCTAAAGAGGGATTATATCGTGGGAGCTATGGTTTGGAACTTGAATGATTTTTATTCCGAAGCCAGAAGAAACGCTATGCCTCATGTGAACAATAAAGGGTTGGTAAGTATGGATAGAGAACGTAAAGATGGATATTATCTTTATCAGGCTTATCTGAAAGAGGCACCTGTCCTGCACATTGCTTCTAAATCGTGGAAGAACAGGGCAGGAGCCAGTCGGGATGGAAAGAGCTGTACGCAACCTTTGAAGGTGTATACCAATGCAGATAAGGTGGAAGTCTTTTTAAATGGAAAGAGTTTGGGAGTATATCCGGTATCGGATAAGGTCGTTTCTGTGGATATTCCTTTTATCAACGGAGAAAATGTGGTAGATGCTGTAATTGAAAAAGAGGGACGCGAATATCGTGACCAGTATGTTTGCAATTTCCAATGTGTCAATGTGAAGAACGGCTTTACGGAAGTCAATGTATTACTGGGTGCTCAACGTTATTTCGAGGATCGGACAGCAGAACTGTGTTGGATACCGGAACAGGCTTATGAAAAAGGCTCATGGGGATATATTGGCGGAGAAGTGGCTCCGAACAAGACTCGTTACGGTTCTTTGCCTGCCAGCGACACTGATATACTGGGAACGGATCAGGATCCTATCTTTCAGACGCAACGGGTAGGTATTGAGGCCTTTAAAGCGGATGTGCCGGATGGTGTCTATGCTGTATATTTGTATTGGACGGAACTTACTTCTGAAAATAAGAGAGAGGCTTTGGTGTATAATTTAGGAAATGATGTGGTGAAAGAGGAGTATGCAAACCGGGTATTTTCTGTGGATATAAATGGGGTATCTGTTGCCGGGCAAATGAATATTGCAGAAGAATACGGTTCCGAACGTGCGGTCATTAAAAAGTATATTGTTCCGGTTTCACAGGGAAAAGGGCTTGTCGTTCGTTTTGGAGCGGTAGAGTCTGTGCCTATTTTAAATGCAATACGAATCGTAAAAGAATATTAGAAGATGAAAAATAGTATAGTTATATTGTTTTTACTGCTGTTATCCCAGTTGGGTTATGGGCAGGGACGTACATTTAAGGTCACTGCCCGTCCGTGGGTGAAAGGACAGAAAGATCTTCCATGGAAGGAGTATGATACCCGTACCATTGCTCAATTGGATGGTTTTAAAGCTACTGATAAAGTGCATGTAAATGAGTATGGAAGTGATTGGGATGCTCCGAAACACCGGGCTACTGGATTTTTTAGAGTAGAACGTATTGGAAATCGTTGGTGGATGATTGATCCCGACGGATATCGGCATTTGCAGAAAGTGGTGGTTGGAGTACGTTTGGGGACTTCCGAACGCAATAAACAAGCGATGCTGGACAAATTTGGTACGGAAGAAAAATGGATCGAAAGAACAGCACAGATGATTCATTCACTGGGCTTTTCCGGTACGGGCTCTTGGAGTAACGAAGAGGCGATTGCTTCTTACAATGCATCCCACAAGGAGGTCTTGACCCGCTCAATCATTCTCAACTTGATGAGCGGATATGGTAAGAAACGGGGAGGAACTTATCAGTTGCCTGGTAACACGGGATATCCTAATCAGTGTATTTTCGTTTTTGACCCGGAATTCGAGACTTATTGCGATGAGATGGCACAAAAACTGGTTGCGAATAAAATGGATAAAAACATCATTGGTTATTTTTCGGATAATGAACTTCCGTTCGGACCCAAGAATCTGGAAGGTTATCTGACTTTACAGAACCCTGGTGATCCGGGAAGAGTGTATGCGGAATCCTGGTTGAAAAAGCAGGGAATTACTTTGCAGCAAATAACCGATGAGCACCGGGAGGAGTTTGCAGGGGTGGTAGCTGAACGATATTATAAAGTAGTATCGGAAGCGATTCGGAAGTATGATCCCAATCATCTCTATCTAGGCAGTCGTTTACATGGAAAACCGAAGTTTATCCGCCAGATTGTGGAAGCGGCAGGCAGGTATTGTGATGTTGTTGCAATTAACTACTATGGAGCGTGGACGCCGAGTGAAAAGACCATGAAACATTGGGGAGAATGGGCTCAAAAGCCTTTCATCATTACGGAATTTTATACGAAAGGAATGGATTCCGGACTGGCGAATACGACAGGAGCAGGTTTTACCGTTCAAACTCAACAGGAGCGTGGATATGCCTATCAGCATTTTGTTTTAGGATTATTGGAAAGTGGAAATTGTGTCGGATGGCACTGGTTTCGTTATCAGGATAATGATCCGACAGCAAAAGGGGCAGATCCTTCGAACCTGGACTCTAACAAGGGACTGATAGATAATGAATACAATCTTTATAAACCGTTGGCCGATGCTATGAAAGAATTGAATATCAATGCCTATCGTTTAGCCGACTGGTTCGATCAACAATCAAATAACAATCAATAAAATACATACCATGAAAAAAATATTTATACTGGGAGCTTTACTGTTTATAACTTCTATTCCTATGGTTTCTTGTACGGATGATGATGATAAGGACCCTAATTTTATGCCTCCTGATATAGTGATGGGTGGGGGAGATGTGGAGTCGGAATACCCGGAAGATTTACCCGTTCCTGGAGCCTCTGTGGTATATGCTCCGTCATTAAATGCCAATATGTATCGCCCTATCAGTGTCAAGTATTCCAGTGCTTATCCTCCCATATCCAGTTGGACAACGGGGAATACACGTATTATTGCTTATATGGATGGATATAAACCGGCTATTAAGACATTGAAAGCGTATCAGGAGTCGGTGAATAAATATGGAAGTTCGACAACGCTTCCGAAACAAGCAGCTACGGGCAGGTTTTATACGAAGAAGATAGATGGACGTTGGTGGTTGGTTGATCCGGAAGGTTGTTTACATCTGGAACGCAGTGCGACTTCTTTGCGTAAGGGGACTTCCAGTCGTAATAAAGCGGCTTGGAATAGTAGGTTTGGAACTGATGAGAAATGGCTGTCTACTACTCAACGTGAATTGAGCGAGATTGGCTTTCATGGTACAGGTGCCTTTTGTACAGGTACTTATTCACTGATTCAGATTCATAATGCTTCTAATCCGGGCAGTCCGTTGACTTTGGCGCCTTCATTTGCTTTTCTAAGCCAGTTCAAGAGTGAGAAGTCTTATAATTATCCCGGAGGAAGCGATGATAATGCTGCAGGTCTTGTGTTTTATAATGGATGGGCCGAATGGTGTGATTCATATTTGGCAGGTAGTGCTTTCGCAGATTATTTGCGTGATCCTAATGTCTTGGGGTTCTTTTCGGATAATGAGATAAACTTCTCTTCAAACAGTTCCCGGATTTTGGATCGTTTCTTGGCTATCAACAGTTCGAATGATCCGGCTTATGTTGCGGCAAAAGGCTTTATGGATTCCAAGGGCGTGCAAAGTGTGACGGATGCCTTGAATAATGAGTTTGCAGGTATCGTAGCAGAGAAATATTATAAAGCAGTGAAAGAGGCAGTGATGAAAGTAGATGATAAGCTGCTTTATCTGGGGACTCGATTGCATGGAACTCCTAAATATATGGAGGGAGTGATGAGAGCTGCCGGAAAATATTGTGATGTCATTTCTATCAACTATTATAGCCGTTGGAGTCCTGAACTGACAACAGCGATTGCTGATTGGGCTAATTGGGCGGACAAACCGTTTCTTGTAAGTGAGTTTTATACGAAAGGGGTGGAGGATTCCGATCTGAATAACCAGTCGGGAGCCGGGTATTCTGTTCCTACACAAAATGAGAGGGCTTATGCTTATCAGCATTTTACATTAGGATTGCTTGAGGCTAAGAATTGTATCGGATGGCATTGGTTTAAATATCAGGATGATGATGGTACGGATAATTCGTCGAAACCTGCTAATAAAGGTCTTTATGATAATTCTTATCAACTCTTTCCTTATTTATCTTTCTTTGCCCGCGAATTGAATTTTAATGCGTATGATTTGATCCAGTATTTTGATAAATAGGTATTCGTTTCGATATAATATTTGAAAAGAAAGGCAAAGTGCGAATTTTGCAATAGTAGTTTTTATCAAAGCTATACAGCGAAATTCACACTTTTTATTTTCTGATTAGTTGTGTACTAACGTACCTATCTCTTCTCCGCTGATTACTTTCTTTAAGTTACCTACTGTGTCCATATCAAATACGACGATAGGCAGGTTATTTTCTTTGCACATACAAGTCGCAGTTAAATCCATAACTTTCAGACCACGTTTCAACACTTCATCATACGTAATATCATCGAATTTGGTTGCGGTAGGATCTTTTTCAGGATCAGCTGTGTAAATGCCATCTACGCGAGTACCTTTCAGCATAACGTCTGCTTCGATTTCTATTCCTCTAAGTGAAGAACCGGTATCTGTAGTAAAGAAAGGATTTCCTGTTCCTGCAGACATGATGACCACTTCACCGTTTTCCATACATTCGATGGCTTTCCATTTACTGTAGAATTCACCGATAGGTTCCATCCGTACTGCTGTCAATACACGTGCTTTTACACCGGTAGCCACAAGAGCAGAACTTAGAGCGAGGCTATTGATAACGGTAGCCAACATTCCCATTTGGTCACCTTTCACACGGTCAAAACCTTTATTGGCTCCGCTTAATCCGCGGAATATATTACCTCCTCCGATGACGATACCAATCTGTGCCCCTTGTTCGTGGATTTCTTTGATTTGTTGAGCATATTCTGCCAGTCTTTTTTCGTCAATGCCGTATTGCTTTTCGCCCATCAAGCTCTCTCCACTGAGCTTTAGTAAGATTCTTTTATACTTTGCCATACCTTTTGCTTTTTATTGTTTGCCGCAAATATAGAGATAATTTATCGGATAGCCTCACTGGGATGCGATTACTTTTTTTATTATTTGCCTTCCCAAAAAGGTTTGTACAACCCCTCGCAGGGAAAGATAAATGAGAAAAGCCAGCCACAGGGCGTGATTTCCCAGGAGAGGATGGAAAGCGTAATATACTCCGAAGAAGCTGGCGGAAGCGACTAACATGGAGTAAAGCATCTGACGGGTAGCGGTGGCACCAATAAATACTCCATCCCACAGGAAAGCGGAAAAGCCAGCTAGTGGAATGATAAGTGCCCAGTAAAAATAAGTGTCTGAAGCGTTGATTACTGAAGTGTCATTGGTTAGTAGGCCAAGAAATTCTTTTCCACCGATTGCATAAAGGATGGTGAATATCAATGAAAGACCCAATCCCCAATAGAAAAGGTGATGTACAGTGTTGCGTAAGGCTGTTTGATTCTTGGCACCTATGTAACGGCCGGCCAGTGCTTCACCGGCATAAGCAAATCCGTCCATGATGTAAGAAAACAGAGTGAATAGTTGCATGAGCAAGGTGTTTACGGCTAATACAATTTCTCCTTGGGCGGCTCCTGCAGAGGTGAAAAACATGGTGACTACAACCAGGCAAAGGGTACGGAAGAAGATGTCCCGGTTGACTTGGAAGAAACGGTACATGGCTTGTTTCTGTATAATTTCTTTCCATACGATCCGCTTTCTTAGTGCACTATAATAGCGCATATATAGCAATATGGCCATGAAGAAACCTGCATATTGGGCTATTAAAGTTCCTGTTGCCACTCCTGCCACTTTCATATCCAGCAAGTAGACAAAGGATAGGCTGGCTACAATATTGACAATGTTTTGAGTAATAGCGATATACATGGGAAAGCGTGAATTCTGCATTCCGATAAACCAACCGGCGAATCCATAAAGTCCTAATGTGGCGGGAGCTCCCCAGATACAGATATAGAAATAAGTAGTTGCCAGTTGCTCGACTTCCGGTGTGGTTTGTATCAGAGTGAATGCCAATTTCAGGATGGGGTATTGGAGTATCAACAGGCAAAGAGCTATAAACAATCCTACGCCAACGGAACGTAACAGTAACCGGGTGATTTCATTTAGATCATGCTGCCCATACGCTTGTGAGGTCATGCCACTCGTCCCCATGCGTAGGAATCCGAAAATCCAATAGATAATATTAAACAACATTCCCCCTACAGCGATGGCTCCAATGTAGGCCGGAGAACCGAGGTGTCCTACGATGGTAACATCGATAAGTCCCAGTAGCGGAACGGTAATATTCGATATAATCGATGGGATGGCTATCTGTAATATTCGTCTGTTTACGGAGGATTTTTTTTTATCTGTCATTGTATAAAAACACTTTTATCAATTTGATTGTTCTTTTCGCGAACAAAGGTACATTTTTTATTTTTTTTGTTGTATCTTTGTGAATCACGAACTAAATAGCAATCAGATGGATTATGAGGACCTTAACTATTTTTCTTATCTCTTTATTCTCACTGCCGCTGGCGCTGAATGCACAGTCGGTTGATGAGATGTTGCAGAAAGTATCTGCCGCCATTGAGGCTGGGCAGAATGGACAGGCTGTGAGCTATTTCCGACAGACTATTCCTCTGAATATAGACCGTACGGAAATGTATTATTGGACGAATGTGGACAAGAATAGTGAAATTAGCTCCAAACTGGCTACAGAATTAGCGCTTGCCTATAAAAAGAATCGGAATTACGACAAAGCCTATTTATCTGTCTCTTATACACATCTGACGCTGCCGACGAAGCTAGAAGTGTAGA
>ENA-OYZB01000522-OYZB01000522.1-human-gut-metagenome-genome-assembly--contig:-NODE-522-length-16968-cov-7.411991_pt1 | contig 16968 bp, 8 predicted proteins | sample MGYA00243258_ERZ653467 | MGnify/ENA primary metagenome ERZ653467 (study PRJEB26926, sample SAMN06165011) | human gut metagenome | biome: ENVO:00009003; feature: ENVO:2100002; material: ENVO:00002003... | reverse complement strand
ATTCATGAGCGTCTCGTGGGCTCGGAGATGTGTATAAGAGACAGATTGAGCATCTCGCTTACCTGTGAACCTGTCATAAATGAACAAGCAAGCATATAAATGACAGGAAACAAAAACAGCACAGTTACAGCAATCAGCAAAATATATTTTAATATTTTCATAACTTCATTGATTAAAAATTAAGATTCAAGCCTAACATAAATACACGAGGGCGAGGATAGATATTATTATCAACTCCACTACCGCTAATTTCAGGATCCAAACCATCATATTTGGTAATAACAAACGGATTCTGTACCGTGACATAAACACGTGCACTTTGTTTATCATTGAACAGCTTGTTAAAAGTGTATCCTAATGAAATATTGTCCATCCGTACAAAAGAAGCATTCTGAACATAGTAACTAGAACGATATTGCCCTGTCTTGAAATTTGTTTTCCATGCAGAAGTCAAACGATTTTTCAAGAAACCAGTTTGGTCATACATTTGTGAACCATCCCAAGCCTCACGATTGGATTGTACATTGTTATAAGCATAGTTTCCAATACTTGCACGCAAAGCAAATGACAAATCCCAATTCTTATAAGACAATTGAGAAGTTAATCCCATAAATACGTCAGGAGCAGACTTTTTGTAAGCGACCAAATCTTCTTCGTCTATTTTATTATCCCCATTTTGATCAACATAAGCACCTTCTATCGGATTTCCAGCCTTATCATAAAGTTGTTCCCATACATAGAATGAATTATAAGGATGATCAACAGCATTTATCATGATATTATAACCGGTTGCTCCATCAATACCAGTATGAATCACACCTTTATAAGCCGGGTCATCATTAAATGTCAATTTGGTAATTTCATTTTTATTATAAGAGATGTTATAACTCAATGTCCAGTCCCAATCTTTTGTCGTGATAGGATGAGCCGTCAAAGTAAGTTCAATACCTTTATTCTCCAATGTACCTACATTCGTCAACAACTGGTTACTAAAGTTTGTACCGGCAGGAGCTGTAACCGTATTCAGCAAATCATCAGTTTTACGATAATACAAATCAAGAGTACCTGTCAATTTGTTGTTCAATACACCGAAATCCAATCCAATATTGTAAGTTGTAGTTTCTTCCCATTTCAAGTTTTCATCATAAGCTTGAGGAGCAATCAATGAATACTTGTTATTACCAAAATAATAATTTGCTCCAGCTTTGGAATACATATAGCGAGCCATATAAGGATAGTCACCATTATTCAGGTTTTGCTGACCAGTAATACCATAGCCCAAACGCAACTTCAAATCAGAAAGCCAATCCACTCCCTTCAAGAAATTCTCTTCTTTCATCTTCCATGCCAAAGCAACTGAAGGAAATAATCCCCAACGATTGTCTTTATTGAAACGTGAAGAACCATCATTACGCAAGGTAAATGTCACCAAATAACGATTCAATAATGTATAATTCAAACGCCCAAAGAAAGAAACAAGATAGTTTTCAGTTGAATAATCTTCCATATCCTTATAGAATTCCTTACCAGTTTCTTCAGCTTTTACTGTAGAATAAGGATATTTGGTCCATGTAGAATTATAGAAATGCTGCCAAGAATAACCGCCCATAACATCGACATGATGTGCACCAAACTCTTTAGCATAATTCAAATAGAAATCCAGCAATGTATTCCGCTTCAATTGATAATAGCTGCTATTTTCCCCAAAACCAGTTTTATAGTTACCTTGGCACCAAGTCATAGGAGCATTATCTTCTATAATAACATCACCTTCACTCTTAGACACGTCGTAACCTAAATTCAAGTTTGCTCTCAATTCGGGCAGGAAATGAAACTTATAGTCAATTTGTGCATTACCAATACTTCTATAAACAGTTGATTCGTCATGCTTTGAATCTAAAATAGAAACGGGATTAGCCAAACCAATATCAACCGGTGTAGGATTATTGCCACTTTTCATATACATAAAGTAGCCGTTACCATAGGGATTTCCATCCATGTAAATAGGCTGTGTCGGATCATATTGCGTCGCCATACCTATTGCACCAGTATCTGCAAAACGGTTTGTATTATAAATACCTTTCACATTCAACTGAATATTCAATTTCTTATCAAAGAAATTAGGATTCAAGCTAATAGCACCAGTCAAACGCTCCATATTAGAAGTCTTCAATATACCATTTTCATTGGTATAAGAAACTGATACACGATAGGGCATGTGTGGTATAGCACCAGAAACATTAACATTGTGGTCTGTACTGAAAGAGGTTTTGAATATTTCATCCTGCCAATCAGTATTTGCCTGACCTAATGCTTTAAACTGAGCACTTGATTCACCGAATTTAGAAGTCACAAATTCTCTAAATTCATTTGCAGACATTACATCTACTTTATTGGGTCTTGTATTAATAGAGAATGTACCGCTATAACCAACTTGTACACGTCCAGACTTTCCTTTTTTAGTATTAATAATAATAACACCGTTAGATGCACGAGAACCATAAATGGCTGTTGCAGAAGCATCTTTCAAAATAGTAAAAGTCTCAATATCATTGGGATGGACAGTAGCCAAAGGATTTGACATACCATTAATACCACCGTCATCTACAGGCACACCGTCAATAACAATCAACGGATTATTGGATGCAGACATAGAAGAACCGCCACGCACACGAATTGTAGCACCAGCTCCCGGAGCACCACCGTCAGTAATCACACTTACACCGGCAGCTTTACCAACCAACATATCAGTAGCAGATGTAACAGCACCTTTTACCATTTTATCTGCACTAATAGCCGTAACAGACCCAGTCAAATCATTCTTTTTGGCTGTACCGTAACCAATTACGACCACCTCGCCCAACAATTCCGCATCATCTTGTAATGTAATAATTACTGAAGGAGCAGCAGCTACTTCTTGCGTCTTGTATCCGATAAAAGACACGACCAACGTAGCTCCCTGAGGAACTGTCAATGTAAAATTACCATCAAGGTCAGTGATTGTACCATTCGTGGAATTTCCTTTTTCCACTACATTTGCGCCTATCACTCCTCCCAAAGCATCTTTTACATGCCCTTTCACGGTGATGTTCTGTGCATAAGCGCCTACAGACAAGAATAACCCTAACATTAGGGTAAGAATCGTTTGACAGATTCTAAGATTAACTTGCTTCATGCATTTAATAAATTAAAGTTAACAATATTAATTACCTATATATATTATTCGAAAAATAATTTTCGTACTTTCGCTTTCTAACGTCTTTCAAGTACCTAAAGCATGACGCAACAAAAATATGCTTTATTACTTTAGTAAAGTATAAAGAGAGTGTAAAATGTGGAAAACGAACAGTGCAAACGATTGCATGCGGTTGCACAAGATAGAAAAATCACTTGATATATCATAATACAGCGCTTCTCTCCACTCTACATGTGGCATTCTTGCACATAACATATATGTTTATTCTGCTAAAGTACAGAGATTTTCACCGCCTAACGGCCGTTAGGCGATTTGTCGATGGCCGTTGACAGATCGCTTTACGGCCGTCAACAAATCGCTTTACGACCGTTAAGTACTACACAACATCAAGACAAAACAAAAGAAACACAAAGCTTTTACTGAAGAAATGCCATGCATGTATGAACCAAGCAACATACTTTCAGGATATGAATAACGTGTCTGCACAATATTAATATGCCATTAACACGATATTAACAAAATGGCCGACATGATATTAACTTGTTACATTACAACAAGTTAACATCATATCGGCCCTAAAAACAGAGGTGGAAGCAAAATTTGCTTCCACCTTTTTCTGTTGCTTCCACCGCACCTCAAACACCGATGAACAAAGGGTTACAGAGCAGGTGTGGTAGAGTGGAAGCAAATAGTGCTATTTATTTCTCTGAAGTATAAAGTACCAGCTTTCCGGACTTCAATCCTTTAGCCCTTGCCTCAAACACAATCTCACCGGCTTGCTCGCCACTCTGCACAATAGCCGTCAGCTGACCGCTGAAAGCCGGCATCTTGGGCAGTTGGAACAAATCGAGGCTGGTAGCATCTCCATTGGCAGCAGCGCGATATTTTCCGGCACCCTTCACCGAGAAGTTTACCATGCGGCTGTCTGCCGGACAAAGGTTACCGTCCTTATCCACGACACGGACTGTGATATATGCCAGGTCCTTACCATCGGCAGACAAGTGGGTGCGGTCGGCAACCAGCTCCAGATGATGGGGCTTGCCAGCGGTACGAATCACCTTTTCTTCTGCAGGATTGCCGGAAGCATCATAAGCCACCACTTTCACTTCGCCCGGTTCATAAGGAACATCCATCCACATCAAGCGATAGCGACGCTGCAAAGCAAGGGAGTCCTGACCTTCCAAAGCACGGCTTTCATCAGCAGTAAGTTTCCGTTGTTTGCCATAACTCTTTCCGTTGACGAACAGTTCGGCACTGGGATAGCTGGTGTAAACAAAAACCGGAGTATTCTCCCCTTCCCTGCCCGGCCACGTCCAGTGCGGAAGGACATGCAAGGTATTTGCCTGCTTGTTCCATAGGCTGCGGTACAGATAGAAACGGTCTTTGGGGAGGCCTGCCAAGTCTATGATACCGAAAACGGAGCTGTGGCTGGGCCAGGAATCCGTACTATAAGGAGAAGGCTCACCCAAATAATCAAAACCTGTCCAGACGAACTGTCCGATTGTCCAGTCATAATCATCAGCCAAAGCAAAATCCTCATCGGGAAGATTCGACCAGGAACAACACTCCACATCATAACCGGAGCACTGATGGTCATCGTACATCACACTGGCTCCCTTCTGTACGGGAAATTTATAGACACCACGAGAACTTACAGTGGAAGCCGTCTCCGAACCGAGCACAATATTCTGTGGAAGAGTCTCATAAGACTCCACATAACGGTGAGCCCGATAATTAAGACCGGGTACATCAATCATTGCCGCAAACCCGTTGGCAAGCACGCAAGTTACCTGGTCCATACCGCAAGTAACGGGGCGTGTAGGGTCTTCGCGATGGCAAATATCCTGCAGGAAAGAAGCCACTTTGTAGCCCTCGGGACTACATTGGGTAGGAACCTCATTTCCTATACTCCACATTACCACACAAGGATTGTTCCGATAATGATGCAGCATGTTTACCATATCCTTTTCTGCCCATTCGTTGAAATAGCGGTGATAACCATTCTCACATTTGGCAATATCCCATTCATCGAAAGGTTCCAACATCATCATAAAGCCCATCTCGTCACAGAGTTCCACCAATTCGGGTGTAGGCATATTGTGGGAGGTACGGACTGCATCACATCCCATATCCTTCAATAATGTCAACTGACGGCGAAGAGCAGCCACATTGACAGCCGCACCCAACGGGCCCAAATCGTGGTGATTGCATACCCCCTGGAATTTACGGTGCTTACCATTCAGGAAGAATCCCTTATCAGCTATAATCTCAATACTGCGGATACCAAAACGCGTGGTATATTCGTCAGTCTGTTTGCCATCTACATAAATCTTAGATACTGCCTTATATAAATAAGGTGTCTCAGGGGACCACAGAGACGGAGCATTTATCAGAAAATTCTGCTCAAATGGCTGTCCGTGATTAATTTTCCGGCTATTATCCTTACGGGCTACTATCTTACCGTCCGGCGCAATAATATCAGTAGAAATACGAACATCCGCATCACCGGCATTCCGTATTGTAGTACGCAGACGCACGGAAGCGTATTCAGCAGAAACATGCGGTGTGGTGAGCTGTGTACCCCAAACTGGAACATGGACACGTTCCGTAGTAACTAGGCGGACATTGCGATACAATCCCGCCCCCGGATACCAACGGGAGGACTGGGGCCTGTTTTCCAGACGGACAGCCAGCACATTGTTTTTACCGTCGGCATTCAGCAAACCGGTAACATCGCAATGAAAAGAGTTATATCCGAAAGGCCAGAAACAAGCTTCTTTCCCATTGACATAGACCCGAGCCTCACTCATAGCACCATCGAAAACCAGAGTGACCTGCTTGTCTGCAGAAGCATCAAAAGCCGTACGATACCAACCGACACCCACATAAGGCAACCCTCCGGTACGCCCGGTCTTTACGGAAGCTTGCTTTTCAAGGTCTTGCGTAACCGCTACCTCCTGCAAATCGTTGTTACGGTCGAACGGACCAAAGATGGCCCAATCATGAGGAATGGTCACTGTTTCCCACTTACTGTCGTCGAAATTTGTTTGTGTTGCTTCGGGAACATCTCCCTTGGTGAACTTCCAGTTCTTTTCCAACAATGCTTCTGTACGCTGCGCCATTGCCGCCAAGGCAAAAAAAGCGCAGCAGGAAAAGATAAGTATTGTCTTTCTCATTCTTCTTTAAAAGATTTTGTTAATATAATTATTTAAAAGCATCCATTATCACAGTGGGGCGGCCGTCTTCAGTGAATGCCCCCAGCCGATATTGGTTCGGCCTGCATTCCGGTTCCCAGTAGAACACGCCCTTGCAGCGTCCGTCAGTATTCTCTTTGCACTCTTTCAGGACACGGGCCAGTTGGCGTTTCCCTTCTGCCAGTACGGAAGCACTTGCCAGGTTCCCTTTGTCGTCGGCACACTCCATACCGGTTTCCACCACCATCACATCACAGTTATACTTCGCACTTACCGCTTTGATATTTTTGATGCAGTCCGTAATAACGGCATCAGCCGCTGTATATTCCGGCTTGGCATCGCGCGACCAGTAAGGATAGAGTGACATACCTATCATATCCCACTTGCCTCCGTTCTTCTTCAGTTCGTCGAAAAACCAGTTGAACAAACCATTGTCCCATCCGTTGTCCAGGTGAACAATGACGATGGCATCGGGGCAGACCGACTTCACGGCATCATATCCGGTAGTGATAAATGCGCCGAGATTGGCCCAATTCATGGGGTATACCACCTCGGAAGAAGCGTTTGCCGGAGCATCTTTCAAGTCGGATTCCTTCACGTCATAGGATGCGCCGCTCAAAGCCTTGTCTTTATCCCACAGCATGCCCGGACGAATTTCATTGCCCACTTGCACCCATTTGGGAGTGACACCGACCGCCTTCAGTTCCCGAAGCACACTCACCGTATGGTCGCTGAGAGCTTTCTTCAAGTCTGCCAGATTCTTACCAACCCATGCGGCAGGTTTATTCTGCTGGGCGGGGTCTGCCCACCAGTCACTGTAGTGGAAATCTATCATCACATCCATATTCAGCGCTTTGGCTCTTTGGGCCTTCACCACCACGTCGGCAGTGTTGCACCAGTTGTCGCTCGGGTCTACCCATACACGGATGCGGATGGCATTGAGTCCCAGCTCCTTCATCAAAGCCGTGCATTCACGCTTCTCGCCTTTAGCATTGTAGAAGTCGTATCCTTTGGATTCATATTCGGTGCACCAGCCTATGTCGGCACCTTTAGCAAAGTCCGTAGCAAGAGGCTCTTCCTTATCGGGAAGTCCACCTGCGTTGGGGTCTGTCTCATTATTGCTGCTGCATGCAAATACGGCAAAGGCAATACAAAAAAAGAAAGTCAAAAACTTCATGTATTTCATGGCGTTATCTTAATTATTTCCGCAAATATAATAATTTAGCACATTTACTAAGGGATGAGGTTCCCAATAATTTGAAATCAACGATCAATCGGCTGTACAAACCGACTGAGCTCTTCCATTGCCGGAAGCACCTTTCCCGTATGGTTATCAAAGAGTCCACGGTTCAACCATCCCTCCGTCACAGCATTGCCACTGGCATTCTCCTCGGGAAACCACCAGAACAGCCCGGTTACATTGGCATGACGGCGCAGTTCAGCTACCAGCTCACGAGTGAAGATACGTTGCCCTTCTGCATTGACCGGATAAAACTCAGAATATTCGTCCGCACTTTTTACCCATCTGTCATTCTCGTGCGAATAATAAGCTGCAGTCTCCACTATCATCACCTCCTTATTCGGAAAGTGGACTGCCAAAGAATCGAGCGTGGCGGCAAGTACCCCCACCGCCTTGTGCCACATAGGATAATAACTGAGTCCGATAATATCATAATCAAGCTGCTGCAGACGATTGTAGTAGGCCTTGGTTTTATTCCATTCGCCGGCTTTCTCGGTATGGATAATTATCTTTGCTTTGGGACAGACTTCACGGCAAGCCCTGGCGCCACTCTCCAAAAGTCTCACTAACAAATCCCAATTATCACTTCCCAACGGATCGACTTTGGCAGCAGGCCACATCATCCCATTCGTTATCTCATTTCCTACTTGTATCAAATCGGGACATGCACCGGCCTCCACCATAGACCGAAGGGTGTTTTTAGTGTATCGGTACACACTGTCAGGCAATGAGGCCGTTTCGGCATCCAGCCAACGGTCCGGTATGAACTGTTTCCCCGGGTCAGCCCATGTATCGGAATAATGAAAGTCGAGCATGAACTGATAACCCATATCCTTTATCCGTTGTCCGAATTTGGTTACATAATCCAAATCCTGGCATACTCCTTCTCCCTTATGCTCCGCGGAGGCTTTGGAAGGCTCAACAAAAAGCCGTACACGAACGGCATTCCAACCTTGTTCCTTGAAAAAGTCAAGGGGAGCAACCGGCTCTCCAACTGCATTTCTATATACAGTTCCTGCCGCCTCGTAAGAGGGGAGCAAAGAAATATCTCCCCCCAAAAGACGCTGCTGGGCATGCCCCAACAAAACTTGGAAAGCCAGCAGAATTCCTGAAAACAATACTTTTTTCTTCATATCGAATCTTGCCTTATTATTTTATTAATTATTTGCTGAAGAAATGATAATAACCGTCAATGTCATTCAAGATAGCTATGTATTTGCCGGCAACTACCGGAATATTGGCACCTCCGTTCACTCCGAATCCATATGGGAAAGTGGAAGCTCCCCAGTTGGGGGTCCATCCAGCATATAAGAATTTTGCCGTGGTATCTCCACTTGTCGCATCCAACTCATACTTCCAGACATGATTGACCACACCTTCAACCGTATTTACGGGAATCATCTTCGTATCAGTACCCCAACCGTTGAAGTCACCGGAAATCAATAATCCATCATAAACATTTTTCGGTTCATCAGTGGCAACGATGGAGAGAGTGTTCTCTTTCGTGTTCAAGGAAATCTTATAATATCCACTGGCAGGAACATAAAAATCACTTCCCTCACCATCGGCATCCTTGAGACGCGGTTTGTTGAAGTCACCTCCATCAGCTCCCCACTGGTCATCCCACTCACCGGGTACCCTTACAATCTTGAAACCTTTGTCGGACGGGAAGTAACCGGTATAGGTCAATTCTCCCTTACCCGTAACATCATCATACTTGGCACCTTCCACCGGTGACAATGGAATGACTCCCGTACCTACTTCGCTTCCCCAAGAACCATCACCGATACAGCTTCCAATCAGGTACCACAGTTCCGGAGCAGCTGATACCAAAGCTACATAATAGGGAGCAACAGAAAGTTCTATGACATTTGAATAGCACTCGTAACCGGCATTCAGCCTTGCCCTCATTCTCACGTACAAGGATATCCCTTCAGCAGGCAGTTGGCTCGGGTCAGTATAATTGCCCAATTTCATGATAGCTTTGTTCACCAAATCAGCCGCCGCACCAAACTCACATACTGTGACAGAGCCGTCCATTTCGATATATGTAGCGTCATCCGCTTCTGCAGAAGTGGCGTCATTCCAGGTACCGGAGACAGAAATCTGCGCATAATACTTGACGGGAGCCGTATAACCATAGTCTGGTTGTTCATAGGTCAACCTAATGGAGTCTGTGTTAGCCAAGTCATATACACCGCCTCCCAAGGCAGGCATATTCAGTTCGAAAGTACTGGGTTGCTGTACTGTCGGATTGGAGTCTCTATCATCTGTACATGCAGTGAACATCGCCAATCCCGCCAACAACAAAGTGAATAAATATCTTTTCATATTCTGTTCTTTTTTTGATTAATAACCCGGATTCTGAATTAAGTTGGAATTGTTCGCCAAATCGTTTTCAGGAAGCGCAAAAATCGCTCTGATATTGCTGAATTGCGCACCTTCATAAGTGCCTCCCATCCATTCCCATTTATAGGATGCCTGACCGGCATATTTATTGAACCGTATCAAATCCATGCGGCGGCGGCCTTCAAACCAGAATTCTCTCGCCCACTCATCACAAATATCATCCAACGTATATAGATTCTTCTGGGCAGCATTGGCACGGGAACGAAGTTCATTGATTTTCTCCTTTGCATCCGTATTAGACCCGTTCAAACGGGTAGAAGCTTCTGCATAAATCAAATAAGCCTCAGCAACACGGAAAAAAGGAAGGTCCGCATTTACATAATCGACCACCTGATTGGATTGTCCATCCGAACGGACATTACGAAACTTCACACATGCAAAACCTGCAGTCGCATCCGTTTCGTCTTTAATGGAAGCGGAAAAGCCGTCACCATAGAAAAGAGCACGGTCATCATTGGCCGGAGCTGTCATTTCCGCAACCGTCTTTCCCGAAGGAGGAGTTGCCGTATAGAACTTGTCAAGCAATTGCTTGCGGACCCGGGCGCACTTTCCCCAGCTGCAATTCGTGCCGGAAGGAATCGTAACATCCATTGTTGAATTATAAGTGGCAAGAACCAGAAAATTCATCCCACCATAGCTTTTTGTAGTAACCCCGTCAAAGAGTATCGGAAAAATGTTTTCATACTGTGCCCCATTCGTATTGTTGTCTGCCAGGAAAAGCATCTGATAGGCGGAATAAACTTCACCAGTCACCGGATTGGTAGCTCCCTCCGTACACAGATGATAATACCCGTTGTTTATCACCTTTTCTGCGTAATCCATGGCATTCTGCCACTGGGCAGTACCGGTATAAACCTCAGCATTCAAGTAGAGACGGGCCAGCAAATTCCATGCAGCTACCTTGTCAACACGCCCATAAGTATTCTGTCCCGGTTCTGCCATATCAGCCTCACACTCTTTCAGTTCTTTCTCAATATAATCGAAATACTGGGTACGTGTATAGCGTTCTGCCAATTCAGAAGAGACTTCTTCCGTAAATGCTGCGTTACCATACAAGTCCATGATGTAATAATACTGTAAAGCACGGATAAAACGGACTTCCGCACGTTGCATGGAAGACGTCCCGCCATCATCCGGAATCTGCTCCAAGAAAAAGTTACACAACGTGACAGTAAAATAAAGACGATAATATAGTCCGATAGAGAATGCGGCACTCGCTCCATAAGAATTGTGGAGCATTTCATCCATACCGGTATCTGTGAGCCATATCCAGTGTGCCTCATCCGTAGTGAGCTCATTCAGGTTCCATGCCATGCGGAAAAATTCTGAACGTCCTTCGTCCATGTCGTCAATATCCGCATTACCGCTTGGGCCGGTCTGTCCGGTCAAACAGAAGCTTGCATATATCTTGTTAAAAAGAGCATTTTGATCCAAAGTCATGGTTTGCTGCGGATTGATAGGCTTTACATCCAAATCTCCCACACAAGACGAAAACCCTATCATAAGTGTAAAGGCAGCAACCGGAATTAATGATTTCATATTGTTGAATTTCATACTATTCTTAGTTTTAAAGGATTAAAAATTAAGGCTGAGTCCGAAAATTCCCACCAGAGGACGAGGATAGATACTGCCATCATATCCACCGTTGATTTCAGGATCCAGACCTTTGTACTTGGTTATCGTAAACACATTCTGGGCCGTGAGATAAGCACGCCCGCTGATTTTCTGCCCGAACAATTTGTCGAAAGAATAGCCCAGTGTAATGTTGTCACACTTCAAGAAAGAGGCATTCTGGATGAAATAATCAGAAAGGGCATCCAGGGCATCCACTTTCTTCCAGTTCTTGGCCAGTGACATCTGAGGCACATTGTGCCATGCATTGCCCGAATAAATACCGGTAACCGACAAATCAGAACGGCTACATTCAACAGCATTATAAGCATAATTACCCAGACTGGCACGCAGCGAGAAACTAAAATCCCAATTTTTATAAATCAATTTCGAGGAAAGTCCCATCAATACGTCCGGGTCTGATTTCTTATAGAAATAACGGTCGTTGTCATTGATGATGCCATTATTGTCACGGTCTACAAATTCGCCCTCTATCGGCTGGCCTTTCTCATCATAGACTTGCTGATAGGTGTAGAAGGCAGAGACAGCTTCGCCTACGGAATATCCCTTGATTCCATTGGAACCACTATCACCAACGGCAATTCCTCCATGACGAATGATGTATTTGTCACCTGTACTCTTCACCAGCTCGTCTATTTCATTAGTGTTGTGTGTCAGATTGAATCCCAACTCCCAACGCCAATCCTTCTGCTGAATGGCTCTCCATGTCACTGCAAATTCAAAACCCTTATTATGCAGTGAACCGATATTGCTCGTCACCTTATTCTTGAAATTGGAACCGGCAGCTACATAAACATCATTAATCAAATCCTTCGTCTTGCGATAGTAATAATCAAAATTGGCAGTGATTCTGTTGTCCAGGAATCCCAAATCAACCCCAATGTTATAAGTAGTGGTCTTTTCCCAGGTCAAGTCATTATTATAGGCATCCGGACGGTAAGTGATGCCATTACCCAAAACTGGATAATATGCTCCTTCCGAATTGGGGGTATATGAAGCAAAATAGGTATAATCGCCAATGCCTTCCTGCTGTCCGGTGATACCATAACCTGCACGAAACTTGAAATCGGAAACAGCATCCACATCTTTCAAGAAACCCTCCTCTTTCACCTTCCATGCCAATGCAACGGACGGGAACAATCCCCAACGGTTCTTTTTAGAGAAACGGGAAGAGCCATCATCACGCAAGGTGAAGGTCAGCAGATAACGGTCGAGTAAAGAATAGTTCATACGGCCAAAGAAAGAAACCAGATAGTTCTCCGTCTTGTAGAGTGTATTTTCTGACGGATTATAGATTTCACCGGCATGTTCAAGGTTCGTATCAGGGTAAGTTCCATAATAATAGTAATCTGTCTCTTTGTGGAAATGCTGCCATTCATAACCGGCCATGATATCAAAATGGTGCGCTTTCCCGAAGTCCTTCATGTACTGTGCATACATGTTCAATGACAAATTGTATGTATCTTGTGTATTCCAACCGACACGTCCATAATAATAATTGTCAAGGTCAAAACGGTTGTAATTCTTGTTGGACTTGCCGCTTGCCACATCCATACCACCATTAACATGCAAATGCAAATCCTCGAAACCATGAATCTTATAATCCAGTTCAATGTTCCCCATCAGCACTTTTGACTTTCCTTTATCCGAACGGTTATTCAGCATCCCGACGGGATTGGCCGTAGCCAAAGTATTGATGTTGTATCCCCATTCAGAATCTTTCCAGTCTACTGCTTCGGGCCATTCCCAATATCCACCAAAGTTTTTATCATAAAATTCCGTCCCGCCATAAACCGGCTTGGTAGGGTCCATTGAAGTGGCAGCTCCAATGGCATCGGTATTGGCATAGCTTGTCACAGAATACATGCCCTTTGCGTTGAAGTTAACCTTCAAATGCTCATCAAAAAGAGAAGGGGAAAGATTCACACTGGCCGTATAACGCTCAAAACTTGATGTTTTCAGGATACCTTGCTGATTGGTGTAGCCCAGGGAAACACGATAAGGCATATTTTTCAATCCACCGGAAACAGTGATATTATGGTCGGTACTGACTGCCGTACGATAAATCTCGTCCTGCCAGTCGGTATCGGCAAAAAGATGCTCGCCCTGAGCATTCATATATCCTAATGCCTGATATTCCGCACTCGCCAGAAACTCTTCATCAGAATAACCATATGTGTTCTGTACAAGTTTCATGAACTCTTTGGCATTCAGTACATCCAGTTTGTCCGTAACCATGCTGACGGACACATTACCATTATAAGAAATACGGGGTTTAGAGTTACTCTGTCCTTTCTTAGTAGTAATCAGGATAACGCCATTGGAGGCACGGGAACCATAAATAGCTGTAGCCGAAGCATCTTTCAACACAGTAAAACTCTCTATATCAGCCGGATTCACCAAAGCCAATGGATTGGACATTCCTTGCACTCCATAATTATCCATGGCAAGTCCGTCAATTACAATCAACGGGTCATTACTGGCATTCAATGAAGAACCGCCACGGATACGAATAGTGGCACTGCCACCCGGCTCACCACCATTGTTGACAACACTGACACCGGCAATCTTGCCTTGCATCATGTCTTGGGCAGATGTCGTCAGCCCCTTGTTCATTTCATCCGGTTTAATTGCCGTTACAGACCCGGTCAAATCATTTTTCCTAGCCACACCGTAACCGATGACCACAACCTCATCCAACAATTCACTGTCTTCCTGCAGGGTCACGACTACACTGGAAGCTGCAACCACCTCCTGAGTCTTATAACCGATAAAAGAAACTACCAAAGTAGAACCTTTGGGTACATTCAGTGAAAAATTACCGTCAAGATCGGTGATAGTCCCGTTTGTGGTATTTCCTTTTTCTACTACACTTGCACCTATCACTCCACCCAGGGCATCTTTAACATGCCCTTTCACAGTGATGCTTTGTGCATAAGTGCCTACTGACAAGAATAGCCCTAGGATTAAGGGCAGAATCATCCGATAGATTCTAAGATTAACTTGCTTCATGCATTCAATAAATTAAAGTTAACAATATCAATTATCTGTATATTTGTACGTAAGAAAGTATCTGTAACCAGGAGTCTATTCTTCCGCTATCAAATTCAAGTCTTGCCTTTCACCGGCAAATTTAGAGCAACATCATTTTCCCCGAAAGCAGATATCGGACATAAGAGGATAAAAAAAGGACAAACCCTCACCAGATATATTCTGATGAGGGTTTGTCCTTGTAAAAGCGGCATTATTCTGCCGCGTATTGTTTAGGGGGAAGTCCGAACTCTGCCTGAAAACATTTAGAAAAATAAGAGTGATTGGAAAAGCCTACCATATACATTACCTCTGCCACTGTAAACTTTTTCTGCTGCAACAACATGGCTGCTTTTTTCATGCGGATGGACTTGATATATTCCACAGGGGTCATTCCCGTCAGCTGTTTCAGTTTGCGGTACATCTGCTTGTTGTTGGTCGCCGCCCAGTCACAAAGAGTATTCACATTCAACTCGGAATCCGAAATATGCTCTTCTATCAAGCGGGTGACATTTGCCAGAAATTTCTCGTCATACGAAACGGCCTCTATCGCTTTCGGAGTAGCAAGTACCTCCATACGCGCCTTGGCCTCATGAGTCTGCTTGCTGGAGAGTAACTGCTCTACCCGCAAGAGCAGGATATCCGGCTCGAAAGGTTTGGCTATGAAGGTATCAACGTGTAACTGTATACTCTCAAGTTCTGTCTCCTTATCACTCTTAGCCGTCAGCAGAATGATCGGGATGGTGGATGTAGGGATATGTTTTTTCAAACGCCGTACCATCTCTAACCCATCCATTACAGGCATCATTACATCCGAAACAATCAAATCGGGCAGCAATTCCATGGCAAGCTCCAATCCGGATTTGCCATTTTCTGCCACACGACAGCGATACTTGGCATGCAGAATCTGGTAAATGAATTCCGCCACTTCCGCATTATCATCTACAATCAATACAAGAGGAGCATCCGGTGAAAGAATATCCGGTGATGAATCAGGTACCCCTACCGGAGCTGTCTGCTCTTGATTCACAACCGGCAAAGTCAGGGTTACCGTAGTACCAACATTCTCCTCTGACATCAGCCGAACATTGCCACCATGCAATTCCGTATAGGTTTTCACCAAATAAAGTCCGATTCCAGTTCCCTCATTTTTTCCCGCAGTCTTGGATGATTGGAAGAAACGCTGGAAAATATACGGTTGGTCCTGAACTGGTATTCCGGTACCGGTATCTGCCACAGAAATATACACCTCCCTCCCACCTTCGGGAGCATCCAAAGAAAGAGTAACGGTTCCGCCTTCCGGCGTATATTTTACAGCATTGGAAAGCAGATTATCCAAAACAGACTCCAACTTGATGGCATCCATCTGAATGTATAGTTGTTCTCGGTTCGTCCGAAATTCACAAGCGAGCTGTTTTTCCTTCATTTTTCCTTCTGTATAGAGTGCAAGCAAATCACGTGCAAAAGAGACCAGTTCTATCTGTGATAAAATCAATAAAGTCCTATTGCCGCTATCCACCCGGTTCAAGTCCAGCCCTTGATGAATCAATGAATTCAGTTTCATGGCATTGCGCTGAACCAATTCGAGCTGCTTCTTCTCCTGCTGATTCCTGATTTCCGGCAACATCCTGCTGATAGGAGCAATAATCATACTTAAAGGTGTCTTGAGGTCATGGGAAAGATTGGTAAAGAATTCCAGTTTGGCACGCGACTGTTCCAAAATCTTCTCCTTTTCCAAATGTTCCAGCTTCAAGCGGTTTTTCACACGGAAAAAGTGAATGGTCCAAACAATCAAAGCGCAGCATAACAGCATATAAAATGCCTTCGCCCACGAAGTATAGTACCATGGTGGAAGGATATGGACATCCAGACTATATATTTGTTCAAAGAGTTTGCCATAGGAATCCAGCTTACTTGCCATTAACCGATAGTTTCCATAATCCAAGTTATTATAAATGATGCGGTTGGTATTGGGAGCCAAAAGAGTCCACTCACGCTCTACTCCTTCCAGACGATATACAATCCTGCTTTTCTCCTCCAGCGAGTAAGGCAAATCCGACAGTTCAAAAGCAAGATTATTCTGGTTGTACTCCAAGTTTATCTGTTCCATAAGGCGGATGCTCCGGCAGTTTTTCTCCGAACCGGGCAAATAAAGCCGGTTATTCACATAAAGGGCTGTCAGCAATAACGGGCGTTCCGGATGTTCTGCCAGCAATGCATCCGGAGAGGAAATGGCAAAGCCATCCGCTGTGCCCAAATATAGCTGT
>ENA-OYZB01000492-OYZB01000492.1-human-gut-metagenome-genome-assembly--contig:-NODE-492-length-17994-cov-4.661575_pt1 | contig 17994 bp, 11 predicted proteins | sample MGYA00243258_ERZ653467 | MGnify/ENA primary metagenome ERZ653467 (study PRJEB26926, sample SAMN06165011) | human gut metagenome | biome: ENVO:00009003; feature: ENVO:2100002; material: ENVO:00002003... | reverse complement strand
CTCTGTGTCCCATCATTGGGTTGAACTCATGTAAAGAAGCGATGATGTTCTTGATTGTCTCAACGGATTTACCCTGAGCTTTTGCAAGTTTCTCGATATCTGCTTCTTCAGTTGGAACGAACTCATGAAGAGGTGGATCAAGGAAACGAATTGTAACTGGGTTACCTTCCAATGCTTCGTAAAGTGCTTCGAAGTCTCCCTGCTGATATGGAAGAATCTTCTCAAGAGCAGCTTCTCTTTCTTCTACTGTATCAGAGCAGATCATCTCACGGAATGCAGCAATTCTGTCTTCCTCAAAGAACATATGCTCTGTACGGCAAAGTCCGATACCTTCTGCACCAAGCTCACGAGCTTTCTTAGCATCTGCAGGAGTATCTGCGTTTGTACGAACTTTAAGAGTTCTGAACTGATCAGCCCAAGCCATAACACGTCCGAACTCACCAGCGATTGTAGCATCAACAGTCTTAATTGCTCCATCGTAGATGTTACCGGTTGTACCATCGATTGAGATGTAATCTCCCTCATGGAACTCTTTGCCAGCTAATGTAAATTTCTTATTTTCTTCGTCCATAGCGATATCGCCACATCCGGATACACAGCAGGTACCCATACCACGTGCAACTACGGCTGCGTGAGATGTCATACCACCACGAACTGTTAAAATACCCTGGGAAGCTTTCATACCAGTGATATCCTCTGGAGATGTCTCAAGACGTACTAATACGACTTTCTCTCCTCTTGCATTCCACTCTTCAGCATCCTCTGCTGTAAATACGATCTTACCACATGCAGCACCCGGAGAAGCACCAAGTCCTTTTCCGATCGGTGTAGCAGCTTTTAATGCAGCAGCATCGAACTGTGGATGAAGTAATGTATCAAGGTTACGAGGATCGATCATAGCAACTGCCTCTTCCGGAGTCTTATGTCCCTCGTCTACTAAATCGCAAGCGATCTTAAGTGCAGCCGGAGCTGTTCTCTTACCGTTACGGCACTGAAGCATGTATAACTTCTTGTTCTCAACGGTGAACTCCATATCCTGCATATCATGATAATGATTCTCAAGAGTCTCACAAACTTTTAAGAAGTCTGCATATGCCTCAGGGAATTCTTTCTCCATCTGAGCGATTGGCATAGGTGTACGAACACCTGCAACTACGTCCTCACCCTGTGCATTGATTAAGAACTCACCCATCAGTTTGTTCTCGCCAGTTGCCGGATCACGTGTAAATGCAACACCTGTACCGGACTCGTTATTTAAGTTACCGAATACCATAGGCATTACGTTAACTGCAGTACCCCAGGAATATGGGATATCGTTATCACGACGATATACGTTTGCACGTGGGTTGTCCCATGAACGGAATACAGCCTCGATAGCAAGTTTTAACTGCTCAACAGGATCTGAAGGGAAATCTGTACCTAACTGGTTCTTGTACTCAGCCTTGAACTGCTCTGCTAACTCTTTTAAGTCAGCTGCTGTAAGGTCGATATCAAATTTAACGCCTCTCTCTTCTTTCATCTTGTCGATGAGCTGCTCAAAGTATTTTTTACCAACTTCCATAACTACATCTGAGAACATCTGAATGAAACGTCTATATGAGTCATATACGAAACGCTCGAATGCAGGATCCGGATTACCTTTGATCATTGCAGCAACTACTTCGTCATTTAAACCAAGGTTTAAGATGGTATCCATCATACCTGGCATGGAAGCTCTTGCTCCTGAACGAACAGATACTAATAACGGATTCTCAAGATCGCCGAATTTCTTTCCGTTGATCTCTTCCATTTTCTTAACGCCTTCCATAGCCTGAGCCATGATTTCGTCGTTGATTTTACGACCATCTTCATAATACTGTGTACAAGCCTCTGTTGTGATTGTGAATCCCTGTGGTACAGGAAGTCCGATGCTTGTCATCTCTGCAAGGTTGGCACCTTTACCGCCAAGCAGGTTACGCATGGTCATGTCGCCTTCGCTAAACATATACACCCATTTGTTTGCCATTTTGATAATTCCTCCTAAAATAAATTACTATGTAATTATGGACACCGTATTTGTTTCCATAATCAAGCCATGTTATGTGCCTTTCTAAAACGCACATATTTATTCTAACATATTTTGTCTAAATAGCAACATTTTTTTTACTGTTTTTCCCTGTTTTTTTGTAACATTTTCACAATGTAAAACTTTGTTCCGTTATGTGGAACATTTTGGATTTGTTTATTTATTTTTCCATTTTGCATACAGTGTGATTTTCCCCGTGCTGCCTTTCTTAATAGAGGTTACCTTTCTGGTACATTTTTTATCACGGTACCATCCTTTAAACACATACCCTTTTCTTGTTGGTGCTGCCAGTTTTATCATCTTTGAAGTAATGGTATATGTTTTCGGATTTTTCTTATTATTTTTGCCTCCGTTTAATTTGTAGGTAATGGTGTACTTTTCCTTTGCCCATTTTGCATACAGTGTTACTTTTCCGGTACTGCCCTTTTTAATAGAGGTTACCTTTTTGGTACATTTTTTATCACAATACCATCCTTTAAACACATACCCTTTTTTTGACGGATTTGAAAGTTTTATCGTCTTTGAAGTGATTTTATATGTTTTGGGATTCTTCTTATTATTTTTGCCTCCATTCAGGTTATATGTAATCTGATACTGTGCTGCTTTCCACTGGGCATATAAAGTTACGACCTCATCTGCTTTTTTTGTCAGATTTTTTACATAGGCATTTTCCTCATAAAAGGTTCCCTTCCCATCTGGCTGCGTATTCCAGCCTGCAAATGTATATCCTTTCTTTTCAAACTTATTTTTTGAAAGTTTTTCCTTCTGACCCGCCGCACATGCTTTCTCACTCATTTTCCCTTTTGCTGCACCATTTCCATCAAATTTTATTGTATAAAGATATGGACACACGACAACCGGGACATTCCTCTTAAATGCTTCTGCATTGATTTTATCTTTGGAGAGACTGGTTATTACATATATTTTTTCAGGTCCGTCTGTCGTTTCCCAGGAAAATGCTTCGCTGCCAATCTCTGTAATCGTCTTTGGCAGCCTTATCTTCCCAAGCACGCCGCCGTCCTTATAAAACGCACAGATTCCAATTGTTTTTACCGCGGTCTGGGAAAGATCAAGTTCCCCCGTTAAATTTTTACAGGATAAAAAAGCATAACTGTCAATCGCCGTTAATGTTTTGGGGAATTTCACGGTTTTTAATCCACTGCAGGCAGAAAATGCACTACCGCCTATTTCTGTAACCAAAGTCTGGGATAAATCCATTTTCTCCAGTGAACTGCAGCCTGTAAATGTGCCAAATCCAATTTTCGTTATATTCTCTGGCAATTTCACCGTTTCCAATGCACTGCACCCCTCAAATGTTCCTTCCAATTCCGTTATCCCTGTCTGTGACAAATCCACTTTTTCTAACGATGTGCAGTTTTCAAATGCACCGTAAATCATGGTTAATGTTTTGGGCAATTTTACCGTTTTTAAAGAAGTGCAATTCAAAAACAGCCTGCTCTCGATTACCGTTATCCCTGTCTGTGACAAATCTGCTTCTTCCAACAGCGTACAGTCTGCAAACACACCCGCTCCATCATTCACTTCCAGCACGTCAATATCTTCAAATCCGCCACACTTTACCTGACGGATGTTTTTATTTTTTACAGCAGCTAAGTCGAAATACCAGTTTCCTCTGCTCCATCTATAAGAAATCAGACTGTAATACAATCCATCCTTCAGCAAGCCATCAACTCTATATATCTGATGATCTGATAATTCTGCAATCTCCTCCGGGGACAGGTCAAAATACCCGTCAGAATACCCCTGATACTCCCATTCTTTATCTACCGAATAAGAGTTGCGGCTGCACCATGTAGCATCTGCAAAAACCCATTTTCCATTTTCACTGTCATAAACAGCATTGTATTCATGGGCATGCCCCTCTAAATCCATGCACGGAATTCCAACGGAAATGCATAATGTTCTCATAAGGCTTGCATAACCCGAACACATAGCACGCTTTTGCTCGTACACCTCATACGGTGACCAATAACTTGGCTTATTATTATAATAGGCATAATAATCATAATAAGTTCTGTCCGCAACAAATGCCATAATCGCTTTTATTTTCTCATACTGTGTAGTACACCCGACTACAGCCTGTAATGCAGCCTGTCTTAATTCCTCAAACTGGGCATCTGTTATAGCATTCCTTTCAGGATCTGTTAAAAAGTAATCCGGGTCTGCATATTTATTAATCAGAGTCCAGGCCTTCTGTTCCGCTGCAATCTGCTCTTCACTTGCGTCCCCCTTGATTGAAGTTTCTTCCCGTTCTTCTGTTTCTTCTTCCATTTCCGGCAGTTCTGTTTCTGTGTCTGGCTGCTCTGTCTCCTCCGGCTGTTCTTCTGTGTCTGGCTGCTCTGTCTCCTCTGACTGTTCTTCTGTGTCTGGCTGTTCTGTTTCTTCCGACTCTGGCTGCTCCGTATTCTCCCGTTTCTCCTGTTCGCCTGCCTGTGTCTCCTGACGTTCACGATCCATCAGATCCAGTTCTTCCGTATCCGCATATTTTTCATTTACTTTCTCTGATGCCGATTCCGCTTTTTCTGTCTCTGCAATCACATTCGCCTGCATATTTACCGGCATCCCACCAACCAAAACAGTCGCAGCCAGCAATGCCGTAAAAGCTTTTTTCATCCCTCCTTTCATAAACTAAAACTCCTCCTTCATTTGTACCGCTATGTTACATTACCTTTTCTATATTATAACCGCAATACGACTATTTTCAATTGTTTGCGAAATCATTTCTATCATATCTCCGCAGACTATCTGCCTGTACATACTTCAAAATATTTTTCTTCTCCTCCGCGAGGTGCGCATCCCGCCCGGAGGGCTTTTTCATTCATAGGACGTAATTTCCTATGAATGAAAAAAGCATGGCATCCCTCTGGACAACCATGCTTTTGGGTTATTGTTCACACCTGTAGTGCAACTTCCAACAATTACAGTTCTTCGATTTTTTCTTTTGTTTCTTTCTCTGCTGTCTCGGCAAACCCGAGCACGACCTTAAACAGATCTCCGTCCACATACAGACGGAATGTACCACCCATAAGATCCATCAGGCTGTTTGCGATTGAAAGTCCGAGTCCGCTTCCTTCCGTATTTCTGGATGCATCGCCCCGCACAAAACGTTCCATCAGTTCATCACTGCTGATATTGAGCGGGTATTTTGACGTATTGCGGAAGGTGATAGACACCTGTGCCTCTTTTACTTCAAGATTGATGTAGACACGCGTCCCACTCTGGGCATATTTGCAGATATTATTCATCAGGTTATCGATCACACGCCAGAAATGTCTGCTGTCCGCCATGATATAGACCGGTGTCTCCGGCTTTTCGATCACAAGATCAAGTCCTGCCTCTTTTGTCTTTTCCTCAAATTCCCCGACCGTCTGTGTCATAAATATCCCGGCTTCTAACCGCTCTAAATGTACCGGAAGGTTTCCGGTGGACGCCTTGGAAGCCTCGATCAGGTCTTCGATCAGCTTTTTCAATCGGCTTGACTGGCGCTCTAACACCTCTAAATACTCCTGCGCTGTCTCGTTGTGCAGATCTTCTTTTTCCAGCAGATCCACATAGTTGATGATCGATGTCAGCGGAGTCTTGATATCATGGGACACGTTCGTGATCAGTTCTGTCTTGAAACGTTCACTCTTCATCCGCTCTTCGATCGCATGTGTCATGCCGTCGCTGATATGGTTGATCTGTTCTCCTTGTTCCTTAAATATACCGGTCATACGCTTTGTACTGATCTGATAGCCCGGCTCACCGCCTGCAATTTTTTCCGTTCCGTTCTTTAACTGGTTTAACTGCACACAGTACCACAGGACCAGCGGATATAAAACCAGTTTTTCTAACAGCCAGAGTAAAAGGGCTATGTCTGAATTAAAAAACATCAATACCCCTATGCCCTCAAAAAATGCAAGTACCAGCATGACCAGGATCACTTTCCAGAGAAACCCGATATTTTCCCAGATCATCCGGCCGAACTGTCCGATTTTACGGAAAAGCTGGTAACACAGGGTATGTCTCCACCATTTTCCCAATTTTACCCGCACGGAAAAACTTAATAAAAACAGTAACAACAGCCATCCCATGCAAAGGGTTGCAACTGCAGTAACAAATAAGATAAACGGCAGATACGCAACATCGACATTTATCAGGAATATCGCTGCCACATAGAAAACAAATACCTCTGCCAGCACAGCCCCCACTGCAAAAACATCCAGCCACAGATGATCCCAGACAGTCGTAACGATCTCATCCGTTCCATTCCGGTGCCCCGCCGCACACATCAGAAATACAAAGGCTGCTGCTCCGATGATAAAACTTACAAACATTGTGACTAGCGCCGTGTAACGCATGCTGTATACAAAATTCAGCAGGGTATTTGCCTGTACGTACAAGTCCGTACTGTTCCAGTCTGTCCCAACATTCTGCGGCAGGATCACAACCATCTGATAAGTGGTTTTCGGTGATGTGTTCCCCATGTTTACCCAGAGTGTATAGTTGCTGTCAAGATAATAATCCTCGTGTGTTGTATACGAAACGCTGGCATCTTCTTTGTTTTTTTCAGATGAGTCCACCCGGTCGATCTCATCCATGGATATCTCCCGGACTCCGTCTAATAACACATTTCCCCAGTGATTTACATCCATGCGCGTGCCATCAAACATGTCAAACGTGACGTATTCTCCATTTGCAATATCATCCATGCCGCTGTCTGTGACATCCGTCAGTGGCTCTTCCGTTGATTCTGCTACTGTATCCCCGTCCGCAGCATCGGTCAATGCCACATCTGCAGCCATTCTTTCCACAGAAACAGCATCGGTCAATGTCTCATCTGTAACCGTTCTTTCCGCAGAAGCAGCATCTCCTGTCCCGTCTGTGTGTTCAAACAGATACATTTTTTTCTCGGTATCATAAGTAAAAACTGCGCTTCCATATCCGTCTATGTCCGTCTCAATCGTCTGCACCGGATAATACTCATTTCCCGCCAGATAAACAAAAACACCTTTTGCCTCATCATAGCAGATCCGGTCCGCATAAACGCTCACCCACGAATTATCCCCGGAATACATGAGCTGCACACCGCCGCCGGTCAGGAAATTTCCATTTGTGTATACAATCTGATCTTCGTCCGATAATTCCACACTGTTTGTATACACATCTTCCAGACTGATCTTATCCGAAAAGTTGCGTTCCGCATACGATTTTTCATCATTCAGGTCAATCCCCTCGAGACTGTCTGCTTTGATAATACCATATTTAAAATATTTGCTTTCTACAGAACCTGCCGGCTGTTCCCGCCTTACATCATCCACCGCGGACAGACCATATTCATAGGAAACATTTTCAAACCACTGCTTTCTTGTTTCATCCTTTGAATTTCTATAGATTCCTTCATCAAACATAAAGATCACACCCACCGCGCTGAACACAAAACACAGTGCACTGGCACTGAGCGCGATCCAGGCAATGATCTTTGCCGCTGTCGATCCTCTCCAATTTTTCACTTTTCTCACACCTGTCCTTCCATTTTATAACCGCGTCCCCACACAACTTTCAAATACCGCGGTTCTGCCGGGTTATACTCCACTTTTTCCCGCAGATGCCTGATATGTACCGCCACCGTATTCTCCGTTCCGTAGGGATTATCCTGCCATACCTGTTCGTAAATCTGGTTCGGGGAAAACACCTCTCCAGGATGCTCCATCAGAAGTTTTAAAATATCGTATTCCGTGCGCGTCAGCGAGATTTTTTCGCCATCAAGCGACACCTCTTTGCTGCGGTCGTCAAGTTCGATTCCGCCGATTGAGAGAACATCTTTTCTGATGGCTCCGCCTCCGAGCTGCATATAGCGTCTGAGCTGTGATTTTACGCGCGCCTGCACTTCAATCGGATTAAACGGTTTGGTGATATAATCGTCTGCCCCGACGGTCAGTCCTAACACTTTATCCGTATCCTCACTTTTTGCTGTCAGTAAGATCACCGGAACATTGCTCGTCTCACGGATTTTCACCATCGCTGCAATCCCATCCATCTCCGGCATCATAATATCCATCAGTACCAGATGAATATCCTGTTCCTTTAACACCTCAAGCGCCTCTTTTCCGTTATATGCCTCAAATACCTGATAACCGTCCGCCATCAGATAGATTTTTAATGCTGAAACAATGTCTTTCTCATCGTCGCACACCAGTATACTGTACATGTTTTCCCCTTTTCCACAGGTTTTCGATAGATTTTTACATAAACCTGTCTCTTTATGATCATGCTTTTATTGTAACGGAATAATTATGAATTTCCAATCAGTCAAAACATTAAGATTTGATGAAGTTACCGCTTGTGTTCCCGTAAAAGGAATGATAATATAGGAAAGTAGCGCTCCCGGAAGTTTTTTATTTTCCGGGAGTAAATTATGGAAATTTTTACAAAGGAGCTTTTTATATGGAAGAAAATAAAATGGGCGTCATGCCGATTGACAAACTTATTATCTCAATGTCCCTGCCGATCATGATCTCCATGCTTGTGCAGGCACTCTACAATATCGTCGACAGTATTTTTGTTGCCATGATCAGTGAAAATGCACTGACTGCCGTATCTATGGCTTTCCCGATTCAGAACCTTATGATCGCTGTCGGTGTCGGAACCGCCGTCGGTGTCAATGCACTTTTAGCCCGCTCCTTAGGAGAAAAGGATACCGAAAAAGTAAATAAGGTCGCAGAAAATGCTGTATTTTTAATTCTTGTCAGCTATCTGCTCTTTCTGATCATCGGTCTGTTTTTTGCAGAACCGTTTTTCCGCAGCCAGACAGATATTGAAGAGATCATCGTTTATGGAAAACAGTATCTGACGATCTGCTGCTGTCTTTCTTTCGGTATTTTTACGCAGCTTATGTTTGAGCGTATGCTGCAGGCAACCGGAAAAACCATTTATACCATGTATACACAGGGTGTCGGTGCGATCATCAATATCGCTCTCGATCCGGTTCTCATCTTTGGTCTGTTTGGTCTCCCGAAAATGGGCATTTCCGGTGCTGCTGCTGCAACCGTCATCGGACAGATGATTGCCGGTATTCTGGCAGTTGTTTTAAACCACACAAAAAATAAGGAAGTACAGATTGACCTGCACCATTTCCGCCCGGACAAAAATATTATCGGACAGATTTATGTGATCGGTGTTCCTTCTATTGTAATGCAGGCGATCGGTTCCGTGATGAACTACGGTATGAACCGTATCCTGATCGCATTTTCCTCCACGGCAACCGCAGTGTTCGGCGTTTACTTTAAACTGCAGAGCTTCGTATTTATGCCGGCTTTTGGTTTAAACAACGGTGTCATCCCGGTTATGGCATACAACTACGGTGCCGGAAACAAAGAGCGTGTCACAAAAACTTTAAAACACTGTGTCGCTTATGCAGTCAGCATCATGGCAGTCGGCCTGCTTTTATTCCAGCTCTTTCCAAAGCAGCTTCTCTCCATGTTTCAGGCTTCCGACACAATGCTCTCCATCGGTGTCCCTGCGCTGCGTATCATCAGTTTAAGTTTCCTGCTTGCCGGCTTTGGAATCTCCTGCAGTAGTATTTTCCAGGCACTTGGAAAAGCAGTCTACAGTATGTGCATTTCCATTGCAAGGCAGTTGGTGATCCTGCTTCCGGCAGCATACCTGTTAGCACAGTCCGGCAATGTCAATCTGGTATGGTGGGCATTCCCGATCGCTGAACTGGTATCTGTGGGTGCAACTGCATTTTTCTTAATGAAGATCAACCGGAGTATCGTGAGCAAGATCGGACAGTAACATTACAAAAAAATCCCGTATGAGACTGATTTTAAAAATCATACTCACACGGGATTTTTTACTGCTCTTTTATTTCTGGTTTGCCGGTTCCATATTGACGGAGCGGCCTTTGATCTTTGCATTTTTCATGGCTTCTAAAACTTCTTTTCCGTATTCTCTCGGCACTTCCACGAATGTGTATTTATCATACATATCAATGGCTCCGACAAGTTTACCCGGCATGCCGGATTCGCCTGCAACCGCACCTAAGATATCGCCCGGTTTCACGCGGTCTTTTTTACCGATGTTGATAAACAGACGCACCATGCCCTCTTCAGCTCCGGTATTATCAAAATCAAAAGAGTCCTCTCTGTCATTGTCAAGATTGATCTGTCCCAACGCCTGTTTTAAGAATGCTGCAGCAATATCCATTGCGGTATAATCGGATTCATTGATCTGCTTTTCGATGATATCGATCGTATCTTTTAAATTTTCCTCGTCGATAATTCTTCCGATTTCTTCCATGACCTTCTCAGCCTTGATCTGTGCCACATCATCCGTGGACGGGATTGGCATTGCAACGATCTTGGTCTTGCAGTAACGCATGATATCTTTTAATTTATATACTTCTTTGCCTTTGACGAAAGTAAACGCACGTCCGGTTCTTCCGGCACGTCCGGTTCTTCCGATACGATGAACATAATATTCGTCATCCTGTGGAATATCATAATTGAATACCGCTTCCACATCATCCACATCGATACCTCTCGCTGCAACATCGGTCGCGATCAGGATCTCTGTTTTTCCGGTACGGAAACCGCGCATCACACGGTCACGCTGTGTCTGCTTCATATCTCCGTGCAGTCCCTCTGCAAAATAACCGCGTCCCTGCAGTTCCTCAGTCAGTTCGTCCACCATGCGTTTTGTGTTACAGAACACCAGAGAGAGTTTCGGATTATAATAATCAAGAAGTCTGGTCAAAACTTCGATCTTGTCTTTTCTCTTTACATCATAGTAATACTGCTCAATATTCGGAACGGTCAGCTCTTTTTTTACCACTTTGATCGTCACGGCATCGTGCTGGTATTTCTTGGTGATATCTAAGATCGGCTTTGGCATGGTCGCAGAAAATAACACCGTCTGACGTCCTTCCTCCGGGATATACTCTAAGATCGTCTCAATATCCTCACGGAATCCCATGTTTAACATCTCGTCTGCCTCATCAAGTACGATCGTGTTCACTGCCTCACAGCGGATCGTCTTTCTGCGCAGATGATCCATAACACGTCCCGGTGTACCGATAATAATCTGTGCCCCACCCTTCAATGCCTTGATCTGACGGCTGATCTCCTGTCCGCCGTACACCGGAAGGATCTTTACACCGTGCATATATTTTGCAAGTTTACGGATCTCATCCGCCACCTGGATGGCAAGCTCTCTTGTCGGTGATAAGATGATAACCTGTGTTTTTTTATTATTCGGATCTACTTTATGCAATACCGGGATTCCAAATGATGCCGTCTTTCCGGTTCCTGTCTGTGCCTGTCCAATGACATCCACACCGGACATCACAACCGGAATTGCCTGACTCTGGATCGGTGTTGCCTCTTCAAATCCCATTTCTGCTATCGCACGCAATACCTGCGGATATAAATCTAACTGATCGAATCTAACTGTTTCCATATATTTCCTTTCTATAGAAACGTGCGCCATTGGCGCGCGTAAAACAAGGGGCTGATCAACAGCCCCCATAAGCGCAACAGTCTGAATGATAACACGGTGCCCGTACTTTTGTCAAGAAATTCCCCCGCGCAACAGTTCGCATCAACTGCGGATTTTCGGGAATTATGTACCCCAAACCTCATCTTTCGACAAAAATCGTCGCCGACTTTTGGTCTGGGTGTTACTTCTTATTTAAAAGCAATCGACAATCATGTATATTATCCATTCTACTGCATCACTTTTTACTTCCGGTTTTCCGTGTGAAAAACTCGATTGCGGATTTTTGTTTCTATCTGTTATATTCTATGCCGCATTCATAAAATGTTTCCTGTTTTATTTGTCACTCACATCTGCTAAGTGTCCCAGTGCAAGATCATTTCTGGATTTTTTCTTAACCTGATAAAGCATCGCATCTGCCGCATGCAGAAAATCCCAGCTCTTTGTATCATCTTTCGGAATATCATAACAGATTCCCTGTGAGATTGTCACGATAGGCATTGCCTTAGAATATGCATGTTGGATTCCAAGATCAATGATCCGCTGCCGCAATCCCTCCGCCGCATGTCTGACCGCTTCCTCCGTCATATTCTGATAGAGAATGATAAACTCATCCCCTCCATATCTCGCACAGAATATCATATCATTCTGCATCAGCTCAAGCTGCTTTGCGATCCGCTTAATGCACTCATCCCCTGCCTGATGTCCGTAGTTATCATTATACTGCTTAAAATAATCGATATCCAGGATCTCCATGGCAAGCGGCGTCTGCTCTGATAATGCTTTCTCAAATACCTGATCCAGATAATCATTAAGGCGGAACCGGTTTGCCAGGCGCGTCAGTGCATCCGTCTCTGACTTTTCCAGAAGCCGGATATTTGCTTCTTCCATCTCGCGCCTTTTTTTGTTCGCCCGCTCTAAAGATTCCCGCACATCAAGCATATTAGCGATCATCGCCTGTTTTTCTTTTTCCATGATCTCGGACAACTCGTAGTACTGCCCCGCAGCCTCTAAATATGCATCATTATCCTTATGCATACGGTAAAACTTAATTTTCAGGGAAATAATCTGCCTCTGAAGATTGACGATCTTTGACTGCCATGTCAATGGCTCTAAAATTTCCATTACCCGCAAAAGAGCATCATCATTTCCGATTTCAAGCAAAAGCTGGCTGAATTCATAAAGATCACTAAAAATATCCATGATCGGAATATCTGCATTGATCTCCTCACAGATCAACCGGATGCATTCATCACGCGCCGCCGTCTTTCCGGTTGCATGGCATACCTCCGCCTTAAAACAGCGAAAACTGAGCAGTTCAATGCCATCAATACGGTCCGCGCACTCATCCGAGACAAGCTCTGCATAATGTGCTGCACGCTCCGGCATATCGCGATACAAAAAACCGGTTCCCATTCCTATATAAACACAGGTGATCAGGCGGTAATTTTTATCATCTTTCACAAAATCCTTTACATGCTGTCCACAATTTTCAAAATATCTCTGTGCCTCTAAATATTGTCCACAGGATAAATATAAATTTCCAAGATTTATATCTATCATGGTTTCTTCCTGTTTTAACTGATATTTCGTACAGAAATTCAATCCGGTCAGATAATAGTCAAGTGCGATCGGCTCATTTCCCCGATTGATCGCCGTAATTGCCATCAGATTATATGCACGCGCCACAAGTTCCCACTGATTTGATTCATTCAGATAAGATACGCCTTTGCTGATGCAGAAAAAAAACTTTTCACTTTCATTTAACAGATAATAAGTCTCTGCACTGTAATAGTATGCAAATCCAAGCAGCTTTGGATCATTTTTTTTCATTGCATACTGTTCAATATCATAACACAACTTCAATGTCCGTTTTGCATCGTTTCCCCGGCTGTCGTACACTCCCTGTATCCATGCGCGGACAACTTCATCATATCCGTCGTATTCCATGTGCACTGCCTCCTCTCATTCCACACCAGACATTCACTTCTAAGGTTTTCTCCATAAAAAGAATACCGTCTTTTATTATAAAATAGAACTGTGTCTTATTCAAGGAAGAATGCTTTTTCTTTTATTCGAAATATGCTACCGGATCCACGGGTGTGCCATCTTTATCAAGTTCAAAATACAGATTGCTTCCCTCTACCGTGAAGTATTTCGTCGGTTCTCCAACATATCCTAGTACATGTCCGGCCTCCACATAATCTCCCTTTGCAAAATTCAGCTCCTTTAACTGTCCGTAAACTGCCTCATAGCCATCACCCAGATCGACCGTAACTGTACAGCCTGTCACCTCATCATTTTCAATACTCTTAATCTGGCCTTTGGCAACTGCATAGACTTTATCATTGACCTCACCTGCAATGATCACTGCCGGATTATATTTATACTGGTCAAGCGTCGGGAAATAAACTGTGGAATCCATACTGTAATTGATGATCACGTTTCCCTCCATCGGCCAGAGCAGATCCTCCGAAAAATGAAGTATCTGTGCTTTGCCTGTCGTCTGAACGCTCTGTACTGCCTCTGTTTCTTCCGTTTCCGCTGCATTATTTTCTTCTGCAAGTTCCGCCGTTACTGCAGGATCATCCAGTTCATTCTCCAATTCATTCAAAGACTGTTTTGGGGGAACCAGTGCAGATGCCTCGGCAGACTGCTCCGAATTCTCCTCTGCTGCAATATCGTCTGCCTGTTTCTGCATTTCTTCTGCAAGCTCGGCTTCCATCTGCTCCCGTTCCTTTTCCTGTCTGCTGCTGTATATCGCAGTCGTTCCAACTGCCGCTAAAGCAATCAGCAGCCCTGCAATCACATATTGTCTGTACCCAAAAAAACCTTTCTTTTTCATTATTTCTCACCATCCATTATTTATTTTTAACCATAGTGTTGCCACATCCCGGATGGTTTATACGATTGTTTTTTATTTCTTTTCTATAAATTTTCTGCCTGCCCGATCACTGCTCCCTTATAAAAATAAGCAAGGATCTCCCGATAGCCATATCCCTCTTTTACAAGTTCCTCTGCTGTATTCTGGCTTAATCCAAATCCATGCCCCATGCCCCTTGCCACGATGCGCACATGATCGTCCATTTCCGTAATCGTAAAACAGGCAGATGGAAGCTCTAATGCATGGCGGAACTGCTCTCCATCGTATGTTTCCCCCGCAACTTTGATTTTTGTCACATACTCTGCCGCATCGCGGCTTACGATTTCAATCTGTGCCGGTTCTGTCAGCTCTGCATCTGGATATGCAGTCCTGCATTTTTCCAGATATTCTTCTTTTTCATAATAAAACACGGAAAGATAACCTTCCGCCGTGGTGTCCGCATGACATTCTGCCGTAACAAGATATGGCATGTCTGCATCTTCATATAACTCTGACATGCTGCGTGTCCGCCCACTGCTGATCGCATGATATGCCGCATATATGTAAGTTCTGTTATATAAGAGTGTCTCCCCCGCCGTCGCTTCCACACAGGATTTCAGTTTCTGATAATTTTTATCAAAATTTTCTCCCCAAAGCTCCTGCTGCTGATCCGGCGGCATGCTCTCCGGTTCCTTCGTCCCCGCCTGCATGGCATCATACAGATTCGTTCTTGCGATCACACATTGTGCTTTGATCGTTTCCGCTGATTTATCAATCCCGATCTCCTGCGCCACGATCTGCAAGACCTTCATCTCAGTTTCTTCATCCTCATCCTTACTGTCTCCACTTTGTGTCTCTGCCGGTCCTGATAAAATATCTTTTTTATTTTCCTGATGCTCCCGGACTTCCCTCTCCATACCCTCTACACTGTCTATTGTGTTCAGTACCTCCTGCGCCCCTTCCTTTCCATAAATAAGATTTTCCAGGCGCATTCGCTGCATCAGTGTTGTGATAAAAACCGGCACCAGTAATATCAGACATATTCCTTTCAGCCAGAAACCTGCACGTTTTCTTCGTCTTTTTCCCATAAAAAAATCTCCCTGTCCATTTAATATATGAAACAGAGAGACTTCTCATTCAGATTTTTTACATCACATTCATTACCAGACTAAATGCCTGCATCATTACAAATCCGATCTCTGCCATAATCAGCAGTGCATAAAGTACAGTATACACGATTGGAAACGCCATTTTGCGTTTTAAAAGATGTGCCCGCCATACATAATAACCAGGCTTTAAAAAGATTGCAAACAGGATCAATCCAAGTATTTTATAATTCTGCTTGTTGATCTTTACAATGTCGATGACAACAAAAATAATGAATGCCGCAAGCAATGCATAATTAAGCAGAGAAAATATCACATAACTTCCATTGTACATCACATTCATATAAGTGCCATCCATAATGCTGTCATAAGTCATTGCCTGAAATACAGATGATGTCGCAACCATGCTGATGATCTCACGCAGCGGCATTACGATCAGTAACAGATAGCAGAAAATATCTGAAACCGGGCCATGCTCCTGCGGTGTCCAGTTATTCTGGCTGTACTGCGGATTGCCATAGGTCTGCTGTCCTCCATTATACTGCTGATCCCCGTAAGTCTGCTGTCCATTGTTATACTGCTGATTGCCATAGGTCTGCTGTCCGTTGTTATACTGCTGATCCCCGTAAGTCTGTTGTCCATTGTTCATGTTCTGATTTTCGTCCATAATCTCCTCCTTAATTTTGCTTTATTTTTTCTGTCTGTTTCCAATAATATTGGAAAGAGCTGCAAACTGCTCTAACGTGAGCGCCTCCCCCCGGATGGTAAGCGGTTCTCCAAGTTCTGCGATACACTCCTGTATCTCTTCCTTGGAAAGATGTACCTGCGGCGCATTCGACAATCCGTTCGCCAGTGTTTTTCTTCTCTGGTTAAACGATGCCCGGATAATGTGAAACATCAGTTTTTCATCATCCACCTGTACCGGCACCTCCTCGTGTCTGGTCAGCCGGATCACTGCACTGCCGACATTCGGGCGCGGCATAAAGCAGTTTGGCGGAACATTGGCAACGATCTGGGGTTTTGCATAAAACTGCACCGCTAACGACAGTGCACCGTAATCTTTCGTTCCCGGTCCTACCTGCATGCGGTCTGCAACTTCCTTCTGCACCATGACCGTAATGCTGTCGATCGGAACATGGCTCTCAAAAAGTCCCATGATGATCGGTGTGGTAATATAATAAGGAAGATTTGCAACGACCTTGATCGGCTTTCCACCATTTCTTTCCATCGCAAGTTTTGCGATATCCAGTTTTAAAATATCCTGGTTGATCACAGTCACATTGTCATAAGCGCTTAATGTATCCTCTAAGATCGGGATCAGATTGGTATCGATCTCTACCGCAGTCACTTCCCTGGCATTTTCACACAGATACTGTGTCATCGTACCGATACCCGGACCGATCTCAAGAACAAAATCATCCTTTGTCACTCCCGCGGCCTCGACGATCTTCTCAAGTACATGCGGATCGATCAGAAAGTTCTGTCCGAATTTTTTCTGGAACATAAATTCATACTTCTGTATGATCTCAATGGTGTTCTTGGGATTTCCCAGATATTCTTTCATATACGATTCTCACTTTTCTTAAAGTCTGTAAAGCCGTCTGGCATTCTCTGCGGTGACGCGGATCACTTCGTCCTTCTCCATGCCCTTAATCTCTGCCAGGGCCTCTGCCACATAGGAAAGATACAGGGAGGAATTTCTCTTTCCCCGGTAGGGAACGGGCGTCAGATAGGGACAGTCGGTCTCCAGGACCAGCCGGTCCATGGGCGCGTATTCCGCCACCTCCTTCAGCTTTTTGGCGTTCTTAAAGGTCAGGACACCGCCGATCCCTAAGAAATATCCCATGTCCAGATATTCCCGGGCCTGGTCCGCGCCGTAGGAAAAGCAGTGGATCACGCCGCCGGTGGTCCCTTTGTGCTCCGCTTTTATAATGTCCATGGTGTCCTTTGCCGCGTCCCGGCTGTGGATCACCACAGGAAGCCCCGTGTCCTTTGCGATGGAGAGCTGGCGGACAAACCATTTTTTCTGGGTCTCCCGGTCCGGCTCGTCCCAGTAATAATCCAGGCCGATCTCTCCGATGGCCACGATCTTTTCCGATCCGGAGGCCTTCCGGAGCCAGTCCATGTCTTCCTCGGTCAGATCCTTTGTCTCATTGGGATGGGCCCCCAGAGCCCCGTAAAAAAAGGGATATTTTTCCGCCAGGGCCAGGGTGGTCCGGCAGGACTCCATACTGGCGCCGATGTTGCAGACGTTCCCGATCCCTTTCTCCCTGAGGCTCCCGATCAGGCTCTCCCTGTCCTCGTCAAACGCCTCATCGTCGTAATGGGCGTGGGTATCAAAAATGTATTCCATAGATCAGCACTCCTATGAAGTAAATGATGAGCAGATGGGCCGGGTAAAACACATAAGGCAGATATCCCAGCCGCCTTCCTCTGGTTCCATTGTAACTGTCTCTTATACACAT
>ENA-OYZB01000481-OYZB01000481.1-human-gut-metagenome-genome-assembly--contig:-NODE-481-length-18346-cov-4.500301_pt1 | contig 18346 bp, 10 predicted proteins | sample MGYA00243258_ERZ653467 | MGnify/ENA primary metagenome ERZ653467 (study PRJEB26926, sample SAMN06165011) | human gut metagenome | biome: ENVO:00009003; feature: ENVO:2100002; material: ENVO:00002003... | reverse complement strand
GGCATACGAGATTCATGAGCGTCTCGTGGGCTCTGAGATGTGTATAAGAGACAGCGGTAAGCTTCCTGACGGTGCACCGGCAGGGGATAATAGATCATGGAAGGGATTCCCTGCTCTTTCAACAGATGCTGAAGAGCATTCCGCCGACCGCCTTTTACCTGAATCGTATATTGGTGATACACATGAGTCGAAAATGTCGATTTCGCAGGGATAACCAACGAATCGCAGGAAGATAAGGCTTCATCGTACTGGCGGGCAACCGACCTGCGGGCTTCCGTGAACTCCTCCAGATGCTTCAACTTCACATCCAGCACGGCAGCTTGCAACGTATCCAAACGGGAGTTGCATCCGATCCGCCTATGGTGGTATTTGCATTCCTGACCATGATTGGCAATCATGAGGATACGGGCAGCCAACGCCTCATCGGAAGTCATCAACGCACCTCCGTCGCCATAGCAAGCCAACGGCTTGGACGGGAAAAAAGAAGTAGTCCCGATATGCCCGATCGTTCCGGCCTTTCGTACCTTTCCGTCGGAAAAAGCATAATCGGCACCGATAGACTGGGCGTTATCTTCCACGACATACAGATGATAGGCATCAGCCAAAGCCATGATCGGCTCCATATCGCAGGCTTGTCCGAACAGGTGGACGGCCACAACCGCCTTTGTCCGTTCCGAAACAGCCGTTTCTATTTTCCGGGGATCGATATTGAAGGTACAAGGATCGACATCCACCAACACAGGCGTCAATCCCAACAAAGCGACAACCTCGGCAGCCGCTATATAAGTAAATGCCGGCAGGATCACCTCATCGCCGGGCTGAAGCTCCAATGCCATCAAGGCAATCTGCAAAGCATCCGTCCCGTTACCGCAAGGGATCACATATGGAACCTGAAGATAGTCAGCCAAATGTCCGGCAAAGGTTTTCACCTGCGGACCATTGATAAAGGCACAACTGTCGGTCACCGCCTGCATGGCCCCATTGATCTCCTCTTTGAACCGGAGATATTGTCCATGCAAGTCGACCATCTGTATCTGTTCTTCCAACATTATATTATCTGTTTTCCGATTAATTAATCCTTCGTCACTACAACGAAGGATTAACCAGATTATTTCACTTCGCTGCCCGGTTTTACCTCTTTTTCAGGAGTGATGACAGCCAGCTTGCCGTCGAAGTTTTCTGCGGAAAGGATCATTCCTTCGGAAACGATACCTTTCAACTTGCGCGGAGCCAGATTGGCAATGAAGCAAACCTGCTTGCCCACAAGGTCTTCCGGCTTGTAATGCTGGGCGATACCCGAAACGATCGTACGTTTTTCCAGACCGTCATCGATACGGAACTGCAACAACTTGTCCGCCTTAGGCACTTTCGTACATTCCAACACGGTCCCGACACGGATATCCAGCTTCATGAAGTCATCGAACTCAATATTCTCACGGATGGGTTTCGCCTTGTAGTTGGCTTCCTCGTTTGCTTTCTTCGTATCCAACAGCTTTTGTACCTGCGCTTCGATCACACTGTCTTCAATCTTCTCGAACAGCAGTTCCGATTTGCCCAACTGATGGCCGGCTTCCAACAGGTCAGTCGATCCCAAGCGGTTCCAGCCTAACGGTTCCACATTCAACATCTTGTTCAGTTTCTCCATGCTGAACGGCAGGAACGGTTCGAAAGCGATCGCCAGATTTGCCGTGATCTGCAAAGCGATGTTCATAATCGTGGCGACACGTGCCATATCGGTCTTTGCCAATTTCCAGGGTTCCGTATCAGCCAGGTATTTGTTACCGATACGCGCCAGGTTCATCGCTTCTTTCTGTGCGTCACGGAAATGGTAAGTATCTAACAGACGTTCCACGTCGGCCTTTACATTCGCGAAATCGGTCAATGTCTGACGGTCATAATCGGTCAGCTCACCGGCAGCCGGCACCTTACCTTCGAAATACTTTTCGGTAAGCACCAAAGCACGGTTGACAAAGTTACCTAAGATGGCAACCAACTCATTGTTATTGCGTGCCTGGAAATCTTTCCAGGTGAAATCGTTGTCTTTCGTTTCCGGAGCATTGGCCGTCAAAACATAGCGCAACACATCCTGCTTGCCCGGCATATCCACCAAATATTCGTTCAACCAGACAGCCCAGTTGCGGGAAGTGGAGATCTTGTCGCCTTCCAGATTCAGGAACTCATTGGCCGGCACATTTTCCGGCAGGTTATAAGAACCTTCGGCTTTCAGCATAGCCGGGAACACGATACAGTGGAACACGATATTGTCCTTACCGATGAAATGCACCATCTTGGTCTCAGGATCTTTCCACCAGGTTTCCCAACTTTCGGGGAGCAGTTCTTTTGTATTGGAGATATATCCGATAGGCGCATCGAACCAAACATACAGAACCTTCCCTTCCGCACCGTCCACCGGCACAGGAATCCCCCAGTCGAGATCGCGACTTACTGCGCGAGGCTGCAATCCCATATCCAGCCAGCTCTTGCACTGCCCGTATACGTTCGGTTTCCATTCTTTATGTCCTTCCAGTATCCACTGGCGCAGGAATGGTTCCCATTTGTCCAAAGGCAGATACCAGTGTTTAGTCTCTTTCATCACCGGCTGGCTGCCACTGATAGCGGATTTCGGGTCGATCAGGTCCGTCGGGCTCAAAGAGGTTCCGCAGGCTTCGCACTGGTCACCATAGGCTTTTTCATTGCCGCAATGCGGGCAAGTCCCGGTTATATAGCGGTCGGCAAGAAACTGTTTCGCTTCTTCGTCATAATACTGTTCGCTTGTTTTCTCGATAAACTCTCCTTTATCGTATAAGGTACGGAAGAAGTCCGACGCCACCTGGCGATGTGTAGCCGAAGTCGTACGGGAATAGATATCGAACGAGATACCGAACTCCTCAAAAGACTTCTTAATAATACCATGATAACGGTCCACCACATCCTGCGGTGTAATCCCTTCTTTCTTCGCTCTCAGCGTGATAGGCACTCCATGCTCATCCGATCCACCAATCATCAAAACCTCTTCCCCCTTCAGGCGAAGATAACGTGCATAAATATCAGCAGGCACATACACCCCGGCCAAATGTCCGATATGCACTGGCCCGTTCGCATACGGCAACGCCGTAGTTATCAGCGTTCTCTTAAACTGTTTTTCCATACCTTGTGTTCTCTTTTTGAGGCACAAAGGTAAGGAATAATTTGGTTAGATGGAAAAGATAGTTCATCGGATTACAATCTTTACCGATTCACCATTTCCGACCTTCACCACATACATACCAGCCGGCAGCAGATAAGACGAATAACCGGCTGGAACACCAGCCCTCTTTATCAGCTTTCCTTCCAGACTCCAGACGAACAGTTCGGAAATTTCAGGAGACAGAATGTGCAAAGAGCCTCCGGCTGCATAGATACGCACAGCCGGGATCGATACGTTTTCATTTCCTACCGACATATTCGAAGCTGCAAAAGCTCCTTTCAACGTACAATTGTCCGTCACCACATATTGATAAGGATTCAATGTGTTGCCATCCCCCCATTTCATAAACATATTACCCTTGTTTGGCGTTGCCGTCAATGTGATAACCGTTCCATGTTTTAACATACCGACTTGACTGGCTTTTACCGTCCCGCCTTCCTGTTGTTCGAGAGAAACGACATATTCATTCAGCTTCAACCCGGAGACATCCACCATCATATCCTCCGACACATCGGAAAGCGTATAAAACAATGTTTTCGTTTCAGAAGAAGCTCTCAAAGACAAGGCTGCATCCAGTTCTTTTCCATTGGCAAAGACTTTGACGTCGCTTTGGCTATATGACGGCAAAACGACCAGTTTCAACTGAACAGATTCCCCTTTGGCCACGACCGCCGCATTCGCATTGACAGCCCCCATACCCGCACCGGCAAGGACAGGCAGTTTGACACATACAGCATCCTGCCCTGTTTTAGGCAGGAATAACGGAAACAGTTGCGATGCATCGGCAGCCGTTACGATACGAGGATTATCGGCTTTGCCATCATTCCATTTCGAAAATACTTGTCCTTCAGGCGCGTCAGCCTGCAATACAATCATGGCAGCCGTGAATAGAGAGAGGCCGGATACATCTGAACCGGTTTCCACATCGATAGCCGACACATGCTCCTGCAATACCGGTTTCACCTTATTGCGAACGATCCCATCAACAGAAATACGGATATTCTCGGAAATATCATATATACTATACACCTCCTGATTCACGTTCAATTTTTCATTATTGGCATACACGACAGGGACAGATTCGTTGTAATTCGCCTCCAGACGCAAATAGAATTTGAATTTGCCCCCCGGCTTGACTTCAGTCGAATACCCGGTAAGCGGTTTGACTGTCACCCCTTCCAATTCAGGAAGAATAACAGAAAATCCGGCACTGTCCTTCACGAAGCGTGCCTGCAACGTCACATCCGACTCAGCCATAAACGTACGAGGATTAGCTGTCTCACCATCCGTCCACGACTGGAATTTATAATTTTCATCAGCCATAGCCGTCACCGAAACAGGATCTCCATGATTGACGTTCCTGGAATTCTCTGCATCCTCATCACCGGTAAAAGCAATCATACCATTAGCCGACTGTACCAAAGTAATCAGATGGGTTACACCGGAAATACCGCTCACATTGACAATTACGTCAGAAGTCTGGTTACTTAAGGTGTAAATGCCATAAATATCAGGTGTGATAACAGTTCCGTTTGCTGTCACCTTTATAGAATCCAATGTTTGGAAATAGTTCTTATCCACAATCAGCTTGAATTCAAAAGCCCCGCCACTTGCTACGGCTTCCACGACTTCACCACCTGCGGGATTGCTAGCAGTGATTCCTTTCGGCAGGTTGAATGTGATGGTGATCTTTCCGGAACGGAACGTGATGTTACGAGTCGTAACACCATCCTTGCAACCGAACTTGCGGGCTATGGCTTGTACGGCAACCGTTTTGGTGGCAGTCGTAATAGTGCTTACCTGAAAAGCTCCGGTATAGAGTTTAGGGGTAGAACCGTCTATACTGTACAGTAAGGAATCGCATTCGCCGTTTTTTTCCATCGTGACTGTCACGGGTTCTCCACTCGGAATATAGTCCGTATTGACAGGATCGGTCGTTACTTTGGGAGCCGAAGCTGCCGGGCGCGGATCAATAAAGACAGCCGAGATGGTCAAACCACCTTCAGCAGGCATCACAACTGTTTGAGGGCTAGTCGTATATTCAATATTATTGACAACCAGTTTCGACAATTTATAATCGGCCGAAGCAGGTGTTGCCGTAATTGTCAACGAGGTGTTCGCTCCGACCTTATCACCGGGTTTCACTTCCGTCGATCCGCTCTTCACCGTGATTGTCCCGTTCGCCGGACGTGATATCTGCACAGAGTTACCCATTGTCCATTCGGCATATAGTTTCAAATTGCCGGTCGTTCCAGCAGGAATGATCATTAGTGCCTGATCCTTCAACAGGTCATCTTTATGCCATCCGACAAACGTAAAGTTATCACGTTGCGGAGTCGGTAATTTGACTTCTTTTTCAATATTATAGCAAGTCACGGCATCAGACGGATTATTGCCATACCCGTAAAGTTCATATTCGATTGTATATTGTGCCAACTCCCATTTGGCATATAAAGTAAAATCTCCGTGGGTTCCCTTTACAACTTCCCCATAAGATTTGGTTAGATCTTCATCTATATACCAGCCTACCAATGTATAACCTGCTTTCGTCGTTCTCGTTGGGAGTTTGAATGTTTCGGTCTCAATGGTGTAGCGCAGAGCATCCTGATCGGAACCACCGTTGGTGTTGAAGGTGATAGTGTACGGGATAGGTGTCCATTTGGCATAGACCATTACCGGAATATTCGTTTGTCCTGCCGTTCCTGCCGGAAAAGGCACAGCCTCTAATTTGCTTCCAGTAAAATTCTCATCCAGAAACCATCCTCCGAACATATATCCTTCTTTTGTCAGACCGGAAGGTAAAGTTCCCGGTTGTGTTTTTGTATAAGAAATATCTGCTAAAGAAGTGCCGTTGTTCGTCTTAAAGGAAAGCGTATAAGAAATCTCCGTCCAATGCGCTTTAAGGGTGACATCACCCGTTCCGGCAGGGATAGAGGTTACTTTCTGATTACCCCGATACCATCCATCGAAAACATATCCTTCTCTTTGAGGAGTTGGTAAAGAGGTAAGAGCCGTTTCGATATTATATGAGCCGTCAGGGAGTGCGACTCCACCGTCAACATCATAAACGACTTTATAAGAAATAACATTCCAAGTAGCATCAAAAGTCATGCTTACGTTACCCGCCCGTTCAGTAGTCGTAGGCAGAGCAGTTGTATTAACCATGTTTCCATTATATTTCCACCCACCAAAGGTGTAGCCGTTTTTTGTTACTGTCGGTAAGAAGAAATCAGAGGTTTCAATGGTATAGATCCCATTTTCTGGTTGAGGCGTTCCACCGTCAGGGTTATAGGAAACATTATATTGGGTAAGAACAACTGTTATAGAAGATGATACTAGCCCTGTACTACCATAATCAGAACTATTGGTCATATATGCCCCAGCAGGAATCATATTATCAACAGTATAACCGTTATTGGGATCAAGGGTATAAGCTGTACCATTTGATCCTGATATAATTCCAGCACCATTCGTTGCAATCGCTTTAAATGTGGCATTTCTAATTGCAACACTTCCTCCATTATAAGATAATGCTATTCCATCATAACCATTTTTCCCAGACCCCCAAACACCCTCAGTTGTTCCTTTTGCCGTTGCAGAAATAGTACCTCCTCCTGTAATTATCAAATTTCCTCCATTTACAGAAATACAAGTAGCAGCACCATTACTCATCCTTGTTGCAGATAATGTCTTTCCATTTAAATCAAGCGTAATTGTACCAGAAAATATAGTCAAGGTCGAATTGCCTAATTCAATATTTTTTGTCAATTTTATATATGATGTCCCATTATTAACCGCAGATATTAACGCTTCCGCCGAATTCACATCCACCGCACCGCCCCTCATCGAACAAAGCAACCCCGCGATCAAAACGATCCAACCAATTAAAAAACTATTTCTTCTCATCTTTCTTTATTCTATATTTTTATTCCGGCACACCGGAAACGCCGTTTCTTGCTACTTTCGGAACGGATTGTTGCCAGAAACACTGTTTCCGGAAGCAATCACGAATGCGGAGCCTCAAAAACATCGTTTCCAAGAGCACCGCATTTACGATAATCACCGTGCAAAGCGTTTATAGCCACTTCCGAAGCTTGTTAATGCCGGAAACGTTGTTTCCTACTCAAACACCAACTCACACTCGTCCAAATACATCACGCTACTCGTGCTACCTGTGAAGTAATCACCGTATTTGCTGGCGGAGGCTACGATCAGGATGTATTTTGGACGGGTGAAGTAGTCGCGATAAGTCAAGTTGATTTTGAACTGTTTGTAATCGCTACCTGTCGCTTCGTTCGATTTTAATTCACCGAATGCGATCATCGATTCGTTGTTCCAGGTCAGGTCAACAAAGGTACCTGTTGTTGTGTTGACACGAAACGGAGCACTCCAATCGAACAAACCGATATAGATATGGCATGAATCCGTCTGTCCCATCAAGGCATCGTATGGAGCTTTTGCCTGGTCAATCACGCCTGGCGTATATTTGTAATATCCTTTCAATGCCGAAGGTCTTCCGATATAAGGTTGTCCAAAATCGAGTTCAGCCCCTTCGATACCTGCCAAACCGACAAAATCGCCCGTATAGATGTTACCGGCGGCGAACTTGCTGGCGATGCTGATATAATCGGAAGCCATCTTGACGGCACGACCTTTCACCACATCGCCCGTTTCCGGTGCAGTCGGGTTACGGCTGGCGATACTGGCCCCCTCGTTACCGGAATCCCAGAAATGGTCGGCATCGTCCAATGTCGCATTCGGATACCAAGTCTTTTCGTTTTTCATCACCCAATCGTCAAAGCCGAGATTCGGGACCTGCATGATCGTATCGGTCGTAAATGTGAGTATTTCACCAACCGTCCCGTTCATCGTCAACCGATATTCGTAATCCGTCCCCGGCGTCAAGTGAGTCATCATGATCAAAAAGTCTTCTCCCTCATAGCTTATTTCATTAGGCAGCACAGACTCCCAAGTAGTTTCGCCCACCTTGCGGTATTCGGCTTCCACCTCTCCTTTCGATATCGATCCACTGACATATGCACGGCGCGTCCAAGCGGAAAGCTGTGTCAATTGGACATTCGCATTCGGATATTGGACGCTCAAGGTCCACTCTTCCGTCTCGTCAAATGCCGTCACATAGAAAACACGCGGCCGGGTAAAATCAACAACTTTCGAAGGGTCGGGAGTCGTCTGTGCGATCGAACTCCCTAATTGCAGCTCTTCTATTTCAATGTTTCGTAAAGAGGGCTGCTCGGTCGAATCGACATAAACAATAACGTTCTTCGTATAATCATCGACCAAGGCCGAACCTACCTGATTCTTGATTTTGATCTTACGTACGATATCCCGCGAAACATTGACCGTCCATTCATAATCCTGATAAAGGCTCAAGCAGAACTTCACCGGATTCAGAAAATTCATCCGTGTATCCATTCCGGCAGGCAAACTGTCAGCCGAGACAAAACCGGTATCCGGAAAATGAGCGATATCAAGACAGGCAGCCGAATCCGGATAAACCTTCATACCCTCTGTCACGACTAGCTTTTCAACACGCAGATCCCTCAGGTCGATCGTATCGGCCACTTTTATCTCCACTGTATTTGAAGCTCCGAGGATACGGCAGGAAGTCATACCAGCAACTTCCATCTCCGTGATCTGTCCAACAATGGTCGGATACGGCAAATCGTTTTCGACACATCCTATCCAAGACAATACCAGCAATCCGAACGTAAGAAATATGCTTTTTCGTTTCATACCACTTCCTTATAGATAAAAAACAATACCCAAGTCGATCGAGAGCAGATTTATCTTAAAGTTTGCCGAACTGGAAGTACGTTTACCATCATACACCTGATCTTTTTTCTGGTCATACCAATTAAAGTTCAGGCCTGCGACAGCGATAGAAGCCTCCACAGCCGTAAAATCGTTGACAAAACAGGTGATACCCGGTGCAACACCGATATTCAAGTTATGCTTCAACTGATGTACGCCCGACAATCCGCTTCCCAAATCCGAACTGCTCGTACTTTTTGAAAAGCCGTACAGCAAACGTGCCTCATTAAACAAACCGAAACGTTTGCTATCCCCCAAATTTAAGTATGTACGGATAAAAAAAGCAGCCGAATAGGTATTCGATTTATCATTCCACTCGTTTATATCCAAACTGATATCATCTCCTAACGAAAGTGACAGGTTATCTAATTTCGTATAAGAACGCGAATAAGCCAAACGCCCGCCGATACTGATATTGTCACGGATGAAATAGCTAACCAAAGGTGTCACTTTAAATGTATATCCTTCCGAATCGATATCTTTCAACAACGACATAAATTCGAAATTATCATCCACATGTTCCGAGTAGGAGAACGTCGCCCCTACCATCCATTGCCCTTTCGGGATAAATGTCTTCATCACAATTCCCCGATCATATTTATTCTCTCTCGCCGAAAGTACCGTCACGGCACAAAGCAGAAGCAAAAGCAGACTTGTTATTTTTCTCATATTTTGTTTATTCGTTAATATCTACTGGCTCCATTCCTTTTAATTCCGTCCCTGAAAAAGCTTCCACATCATACTCATAATCCAAACTGAGCTCATCAATATACATTACACTACTGGTTGAACCGGTAAAATATTCTCCATAACGGCTGGATGAAGCCATAATGAGAATATAAAACGACTTGGATTGCGGAATAGCTGTTTTATAATTCAGTTTAATTTTAAAAGGTACATATCCATTCAATATTGATTCATTATGTATCTCTCCTGTCAGATCTTCTGTTGTACCGGAAGTAAAGGTTCCATAAGCAAAGACAGTAGCATCCTCATAAGGATAAGGAGTAACTTGCGAAGTTGTAGAAACAACTTCGTGTTGTTCTGTACTTAGTGCAATATTGATCACACACTCATCCAGCTCTCCTTCTTTCAATCCGCTGGAAGGAGTCTTATCTCCATAATAATCAATCTTTCCCGGTATATATTTATAATAACCACGCAAATGGGTAGGATAGCCCTGATAAGGACGACCATACATCAGATTTGCACCACTCGTCGATACTTTTTGGGGATAACCAGAAAAAACACTACCAGCAGCAAATGCTCCCCAAGATAAAAAACCAGCCCACTGGGATTCCAGCAAAGCAGCTGTAGACGAACTTGAGAGTGCAACCATATTCGTTGCACTTGTTAATGTCAAGCTTGCCGAAGCAGCTCCCAAATTACCAGACTCCCAATATACATTATTAGCTTCTATATTTGGAGATGTATATGACTTGGTTCCTGTCGGGGAGCTTCCAGATAATGTCACCCAACTCTCAAATCCCAAATTAGGTACTTCTGAAGGAACAGCTATTAAAAAATCAAGCGACTCACAAGTCATATCAGCATTGTCTATAGAAGCCAAAGAATAAGAATAAGTTCCAGCAGACAATCCGGTTACAAGTGCTGACACATTACCTTCCGTATCTCGCATCACCTTCTTTATATCTTTTACAGTTCCATCTGGCAACTTCACTTTGAAATAAGAACTCTCATCTACACAATAACCTTTTAACAAAGCAAATGTAGTCCAACAATAAGGTTTTTCTACATAAGCAGCGACATTAGGACGAACTTCATATGTGAATACAACAATGGTTTCCTGATTCAAATTATCCAAGACACAGAAAGTAAACGTATGAAGGGTTGTTTGTGTTGCAGAAGACAATTCTAATGCTTTAGCAAAATCAGTCAACACGAATGTCAGTTTTTGCTTGTCCTTTACTTCTTGTATCGGGAAACCTAATTGCTGCAAACGCGTCCGTGCAGCATCCGTCAGGTTACAAAGATCAAACGATGGAATATCGGCAAACTGGAAAGAAGTCGTTTCCACTTTCAACTGCTTGATGCCGTTCGGGGCTTCTATCGTCAAAGAATGTTCCGGAACCACCGGATTGTCAGCCTTTTTATAGACAATCTTATTTTCCGTAAAACCATCAAGTGTCAATTTGGGAGCCGACTTGCCGAAAAGATCTTCCTCTTTGATGAAGATTCCGTAATATATCGTATCAGTTTTTTCATCCACTATGATCCCATCGAAATCAGCTCCAGCTTCTTCATTTCCACCACCATCATCAAGCGAGTATTTTATTTTATAAAAATACTGTTCTTTAATATCCGGAAAAACACGTTGCATGGTAAACTCGTTTCCATCCAAATTGACTAATCTTAAATCAGCCGTAAGCTTCTCTGCTTTAAAAAAGCCGGCACGAGTCTCATCTCGCGTATAAAGCAAGCTCCCGGAAGTATTGGAAACTGTTGTTTCATAGCGACTGAAATAATTAGCAAGATTGCCGGCATACTCGACTGCAACTTTCGTATTCGAAATCTTGCAAACAATCTGTACGGAGGTTATTTCGCCGGACTGAATTGTTATTTCTTTCGAACCGGAATAGAAAGGTTTTTCCCACCCTGCTTCTTCCGACTGGTTTGATTTTACTGAAATCGTATACGTTCCTACCGGAAGAACGATTTTCTTACCCTTCACCTCATCGATATAATCGGAATAGCTTTTTATCGTATCTCCTTCCGCTGCAATTATATCGACGCGAAGAGACTCATTCGTAACAGCCGATTCCGCCTTTGTCAGTAATGTAGCATCTTCTTCGATACCTAAATACAATGCGCCTGTCGGTATTCCTACCGATTCTTCATCACAGCTCACTCCCCATAATATCAAACTACACAAGCAAGCAAATATATATAACTTCATACTGTTCATCACTCATTAATCGTTCAAGTTCCTTACCGTTAATGTCTTGGAAGCCTTTTGCCCTAACTGATCCGTCGCAGTTATGGTAAAGAGATAATCACCTCCTCCCAAACCTGCAATCATCGGCATAAAAGAAGAGATATCAAACGTTGTAGACGTAGCACCTTTTGTTGCTGACAATCCTAATTTTGACAAAGTTTCTTTCAAACCCTCATCACAAATATCAAACTCGGAAGTCAGCCCGACAGCCGGTAATAATGCCTCCAATGTTGATGAAGTTATTTTTACAACTAACGAAGCTAATTTACCCGGTGTATTAATCTTCACACGCACAGTTTTATTGCCTGCACCCGATATCTCGATCGGTTGGCTTATGTCCAATCCTGTATCCCCTACAATTGTAGGTTTAGCCACCGTGTCACCACCTTCACTATCATCGCCACCATCATCCTCACCACCGGCATCGATAAAATCCGAAGGAATCTCTATCACATATTCTTTCTCGACCAAGGATATGTCGACCTTAATCACCGGATTTTTAACTGAAGCCGAATCATCCGGCACAACAGGATCATCCGGTTCTACAGGTTCGTTATCATCCGGTTCATCAGGAGAACTGTCACCTTCTTCAAGATCCAAGTCGATCAATATATTATTATATTGTTGGATCTCCTCATTTTTCGACATATCGTAATTATATACCAAACTCTTTCCACCATTCTTCATAGTCGCATATACAGTAAACTGTAAAATGCCGGTATTTTTCAAATAGGTTGTCCTCTTTTCCCCGTTCTGGGTAGTCAAAGCTCCCACTTTATTATCGATAACGATCGAATAGTCATCATTAAATTTCTTCAAGAAATCATCCGAACAATGAAACGTAACTTTCTTATTGCTCAACACACAATCCGTAATCACCTTTGCCACTTCCTGAGGGGTGATTTCACACACATTCGTACCGGAATAAAAGGGCTTGTCGAAACCGGCATTCACATCTTCTCCCAACGTCGCCCGAATCGAATAATTACCGGCAGGCAGCAACAAGCCTCCCTCATTCTTCAAATCGGCGTAACTATCATAATGTTTGACCGTATTCCCGTTTTCATCAATGATATCTATAGCAAACTCATTGACATCCAATATAACAGTCTGCGAACCAGTAGCATTTCCTCCCTTCGAAACAGGGATATCCGCTTCTTTTTCCGGCTTCAACTCCAGATCCAGCAACCCTTGGTTTTCTACGGTTGTGTCATCAGTCTGACCTTTATCAGTCTGTCCCAATATCTCCTTCTTCATCTCACAAGAGAAAAAAAGAAGAGAAGAAAACAACAATAACAGGTATTTATATCTCATATGCTTATTCTCCTATACATTTAGTCGTTAACCGTAAACCTTTTGTTTCAGCTTCTCCTGCATCCAAGGTTATAATATAGTATTCCCCAATCGATACTTTATCTGTATTAGAATTGCATACATAATAGGTCCGTTCCGGATAGGTCAGATTATCCAACTTAACCGTAACTTTCAATACTAAATCCTTACAATCATTCAGGAAATAAGCCGGTTTTGTATGCTTATCCGGATCAAACGTCCATGATGCTTCCTCATCATAAACAGTCACTGAATAGCTGTAATTAAGAGGTTCGGCTTCCAACTTCGCTTTGAATCGGTCGGACAAGCGAAGCTCCACGCCCACGCTTTCAAACGTACAAGTAAAAGCAGGAACAGACGTGACTGTTTTTTCTTCAATCACAAAATCCTGTTTCCCTTCGAAATAAGGAGTTTCAGACACTTGGCCGTCAACCGCCGTCTGATCGTATGAAGAAGCAACAACCTGATAATCTCCTACCGGCAAAACCAATGGCATGCCGGAATCAATCATAGCCGAATAAGAAACAAAACTCATGTGTTTCGTATATGTACCATCCGTACCCTGTTGATCAATCCGGATCGAAAATGTGGAAGGTTCCAAACCAAAAGCACCTTTTGTCACAATTACCGGAATCTCCGTTTCGCTTTGGACAGATGGTTTTTCCAATCGGAACGCTCCGGAACCTTTACCAAAACCATTATCTATCCCTACATCTTTTTGACAAGCAGAAAAGAATGTCAGAATAGAGATTAATAGAATATATGTCTTTTTCATTTTTTATTCATAAATGAGTTCAACTTCGTCAATATATAAATTACTACCCTCATGATGGGTATAACCATCCACTTCGGTACCCTTGTCCAAAAGCTCCTTTAATTTATCAGATTCAGTAGATTCATTTTCTGAACAATTTGCAGAAGATGAAAAAACTATATACATATGGGTTGCTTTTTTTGTCAAGTTTGTATAAATAATCGGGAATGTTAATTCTGTCCAATTAGACAGAGCATCTCCTTTTATTAACTGTCCTCTACCCAATTCTGTTTCTATACCATTTTCTTTGTTAAGAATGACAACCCATGCTTTAAAAGAATCACCACTATAAGGAGTATATTTATATTGAGCCTTGACCAATGATGGACGTGCTGTAAACGGTATACCATAATCATATGTATCTTTATTTGTATTATGATCAAAAGAATAAGAACCTAAAAATAATTTTCCTGCCGCTGCGTGATAACAGATAGAAGCCGTGTTACCGGCACTATTATCCCAGCCAACTGTACGTAAACGGACAGCTGTACCATTATATCCATCTGTATATTTCATTGTTGAAGGCACCCGGTTATAGGTAGAATTCACATTGCTCTCTTCAGCAAAAGTCTTGGTATTAACAGTTGCCCACGATTTCGGATCATCCGCAGTCAAAGAGACACGGGAGGTTATGATATTCGCACCATTAATCATTTCCGAAATTGTTCGTGAACTCCAATCATCCTCAAAGTCTCCATTTTCCAAAGCAAATTCATTTTCGGTTGTTATCACAATCGGTTCCGTTACACGCTTTTCTTTTTCCCGGTAAATTGCACGTATTTCATATTGCTGTCCTCCTGATGTCAGATTCTTCAATGTATCGCATATCTCATCCGTTTGGTAAGTATGGTTCTTGCAATTATTCCAACTTCCACTACCGACTTTTCTCCATTGGAATTTAAGATTATCAGGATGTGTTCCATCAGAAACCTTTGCCCGCAAAAAAGCCCGACAAGCAAAAGCATCCCCACCATTAGCAGACGGTGTCAACTCAAACACCGGCGCCTTTACCGTCAATGTCTTTGTCAGAGTCGGGAAACTGCGTCCTTTCTTATCTGCTAAATCCAATTTATAAATAAATGTTTTCTCTCCTTCCGTAGGAGCCTCTAAGCGGGAAGAAAAGACTTTTGGGAATTTAAGCGTTGCTGTCGCATTATTATCCGATTCAACACTAATGCCCCAATCATTATATAAAATAGTTCCATCGGTTAGAATATTATACACCTTATCACCTACCCCGTCATTAATTGTCAATGTCGTTTTCGTTTCATCGATTATACCTTCAGCCTCAAATTTAGCTTCTATCTCTTTCGACATATCATCACCCTCTATAATCGTTGTTTCAGGAAAGCCGTCAAATGTTATGATCGGCTGGCCGGCTGGCTGTACAACAACTGTTACCCCCAATACATTTGTCGCATGTGCCTTTCCTGTCGCATCAACTCCTGAAAACTCATAATGATAAGTATAAGTTTGGTCTTCCTCGATAGGAGCCTCCAAACTATTGATTGCATCTTTCAAAAATAGCTGTCCAGTTTTTCTTTCTCCTTTCACATTAGTATTCGTCTTACCATTGACCGACCATTTGAAATTCTTCCCTAAAGCGGCGGTAACTCCTTCGTCCGTCGCCAAGTCGTAGATAATCTCTTCGTTTTCTTTGTCTTCCCGCCATTGCTTGACACACAAAGATGCAATACCTGCCGGCATAGCAAATCCAACTGTAGGACTCTTCTCGAACTTTCCGACTTTAATGGTAAAAGATTCCCCATTTGTAAAATCATCCGGAGACAGTGTCGGCTTCTCAAACGGCTTCCACATAAAATCCGGTATCCCCTCATTCAGCGTGACATTTGTCATTTCATCATCCAGGATAATTTCCAGACCGATGCCATCCAAGGCCTCTCCATCCGTTTTAAAGATCAGGCGAATGTTCTGGCGACGTTCGATAGAAAGAGGAGTCGGGATTTTATATGTTTTTTCCTTGTCTTCGGTGATTTTCTTCAAACGGATGGCGATACCTAATTCCGATCCTTCTTTAGCTACTTGCATATAGGCCGGACGCATTTCATCTTTCTTTATTTCCAGGCTGCCGGATGTAAAGGCCGAACTCAACAAAACAGTATAATCAGAATATGCCTCCTTGAAGTCCTCGGTATAGTCGACCGTGATTCTCGCATTTCCAAGTGTACAAGTCACATCGATAGGCGTACTCATGTCAGCTTTCACCGTAAAGTCGGTACTCCCTTCAAAATAAGGGTTTTCAAAAGCAGAAGGGAGGTTGTCACCTTTGGAGGCGATGAGGGTATAAGCCCCCTCTTTCAGTTCGATTTCAGAAGGCATCTCATCGAAGCGGTCATACGATTGGACTGTATCGGACTGCTGTACGATACGGATCTTGTAATCAGCCGTAGTCAGAAACTTTTCGAACTCATCCGAAACGGCTGCTTTAGTCGAGTTGTTGATACCTTTGTTCAAAGAAGTAGTGTCTGCCGATAATGACAAGCGCAGCTTTCCAATTCCATCGGCAGGCACACGATCGGAATCACAAGAAGAGGCACAGATAAGTACCCCCAAAACACATATCCATAAAGCCATGATCTTCCCAAGACCATATTCAATCATACATTTCTTCATCTATATAGTAATATAGTTTAGCCCTAATTCAGTTGACTGTCGCAATTCACAAAACAACCGGAGTAATACCCTTTCTCTACTTATCAAAATCGGTGCAAAATAACGACAACGCAAGAGATCTCACAAGGTCTATTTATACGATTACCTGTCCTCTTTTTTAGATCTTGTTCCAAATAGTCAATTATAATATCCTAACTTAAACCGGATTTTATCATTCAACACTTTTTGCGTGTCCTATTTTTCATATCTTTGCACATATTCTAATGTATTCTGAATATGGAAAACGATATCCCCAAAATAGACCTTCCCGAAGATTGGATCATCGGGAATCTTTCGCATAAAGACATTGGTTTGTTGAACTTGTATGCCAACTATCCTTGCAGGTTGAAGGCGGAGATATTCGTGCTTTGCATGCAAGGGGAGATCGAAGCATCCATAGATCTGACACGCTACCAAGTGAAGCCGGGCAGCTTTATCACGATCCTGCCGGGAACGATCTTACAAATTCATAAGATAGAAGGAGATTTACAGATCTATTTTATGGGATTTTCATCTGAATTCATCAACCATGCCAATATAGGTAAATCGGCAATGGACATGTTGTATGTCGTAAAAGACTGCCCGATTATCGAGCTGAAAGAACAACCGGCTCAATTGCTGGAAGATTATTTTTCGCTACTTGTCAAGACGTATGGATTCTGCGGCCCCAAGTTGAACAAAGATATCCTTAACCATTTGCTTTCAGGCGTGCTTCTCGGAGTAGGGGCCATGTATAAAGACAAGACACAGAACAAGACGAATCTCTCCAAAGCAGAACAAATAAGCAAGAACTTCGGACAATTGGTTATGAAGAACTATACCACGCAACGTTCCGTTGCGTGGTATGCCAAGAAACTCGGCATAACTCCGGCGCATCTCAGTACGATTGTCAAGCAGACGACCGACAAGACTTGTGTCGAGATCATCACCTCTATGGTAATCATGGATGCAAAGGCACAGTTGAAATCGACCGACCTTTCCATCCACGACATCGCCTATTCGCTGAATTTCACGAACATGTCTTTCTTCGGCAAATATTTCAAGCGGCATGTGGGGATGGGGCCGTTGGAATACCGGAACAGCTAAAATAGGTATTATTTTCATTGACAATCAGATTCATCCGATTTATTTTTACGTCCCCCATGTTTCCCTGTCCAGGCTCCGGTATTGTATGGCTTCCGCCAAATGGCGTGCTTCGATATTCGGAGAGGCTTCCAGATCGGCGATCGTACGGGAGACTTTCAGGATACGGTCGTAGGCGCGGGCGGAAAGATTGAGGCGCTGCATGGCGACCTTCAGTAAAGACAGACCGGCAGCATCGGGCACGGCGTATTCATGAAGCAGTTTGGAGGTCATCTGGGCATTACTATAAATACCCTCATGTGCGGCAAAGCGTTTTTCCTGGATAGCGCGGGCTTTCATCACACGCTCGCGTATCGCTTCGCTACATTCGGAAGGGTGTCCGTCGGATATCTTCTCAAAAGGGACCGGCACGACTTCCACCTGTATATCTGTCTCTTATACACATCTGACGCTGCCGACGAAGCTAGAA
>ENA-OYZB01000471-OYZB01000471.1-human-gut-metagenome-genome-assembly--contig:-NODE-471-length-18586-cov-9.043441_pt1 | contig 18586 bp, 22 predicted proteins | sample MGYA00243258_ERZ653467 | MGnify/ENA primary metagenome ERZ653467 (study PRJEB26926, sample SAMN06165011) | human gut metagenome | biome: ENVO:00009003; feature: ENVO:2100002; material: ENVO:00002003... | reverse complement strand
TTCTAGCTTCGTCGGCAGCGTCAGATGTGTATAAGAGACAGGTATATCCATATAGCGGTTGATGTAGATGTATCGGCTCCAATACGCCCAATGCTCCTCCGGCGTGGCAAACGGGAAAAAGCCGCCGGAATACATATCTTGGATACCGTACTTTGCCGCAAAGTCGGAAAAGTATTTTTCAAACCGTTCGCCGGTGTAGGTGAAGCCCGCCGCCGTGGACAGTCCGGCTCCGGCTCCGATCACCACGGCATCACAGTCCTGTAATGCTGCTTTCAGCCGTTCCATCGGCTCAGAGCAGCTTTTCGTAGATGGCTTTGTCCAAATCCTTGAAAACATTGAAGATCACCTTCTTGACGCTGGTTTGCTTTTTGAGATATTCTTTGACCGTCCGAACCGCGATTTCTGCCGCCAGATCGTTTGGAAAATGAAACTCCCCTGTGGAAATACAGCAGAACGCCACGCTTTCCAGATCGTTTTCTGCCGCCAGCTCCAAGCACGAGCGATAGCAGGAGGCAAGCAGTTCTTTGTCCTCTTTGGTTACTCGACCGCTGATGATCGGACCGACCGTATGCAGCACATAGCGGCAGGGCAGATTAAACGCCGGGGTGATTTTCGCCTGTCCGGTGGGTTCGGGATAGCCCTGCTGTTCCATCAGTTGCTCACAGGTAAGGCGCAGTTCTACACCCGCAAAGGTGTGAATGGCGTTGTCAATGCAGCGATGGTTGGGAATATAGCAGCCGGTCATGCCGGAGTTTGCCGCGTTGACGATGGCATCGCACTTGAGCGTCGTAATATCGCCCTGCCAGAGATACAGCCCCGGCTGAATGGGTGTCAGGTCGGCAATATCCGTGATACCCTTTGCGGCGGTTTCGTCTTGCAGATAGGCGTCCTGCACTTGCAGAAAATCCGCACCAATGCGCACCGGTCTACGGACATTCATCAGCCCGCGCAGTAAAATATTCTGCCGCTCGGAATCCGCCGGGATGATCTGCTTCTGACAGGAGGGACGTTCGTTCAGCAGAGATTGTATGAGAAACAGTCTTTTTTCGCTCTGGTTCATAGTCAAACCCTCTTTTCGATAACCTGTTTAGGGCAGGTTTCCGCACACCGCCCGCAGTGCAGGCAGCGGTGCTGGTCGATGACCACCGGCTTCTTGGTAATGTCGATGCACTTCTGCGGGCAGACGGAGTAGCACAGCTTGCAGCCGATGCAGCCTTCGCCCACATAGTAACCCGGTGCTTCCTGTGCCGCTTTGCCGATGGTGAAGCTGTCCCGGACGATGTGTGCCGGGTCGCTGATGTCAAAATACTCCCCGTCCGCTTCGTACAAGCAGAACACCTCTAACGCACTGCGGGTATCGCCGGGATAGATGGACTGCATATAAGTGTTTTTCTCGAAAATCTCATCCAGCTTCTCGCTGCCGATATTCCTGATCTTGCCCCGCAGGGAGATCGAGATTTTGTCCTTTGTGGCGGACAGGGCGATGAAGCCTTGCTCCATGAGTTGGGCGTAGAACGCCTTGCCCTTGGCGGTGAGAAAATACACACCCTGTTCATCCCACAGCATCATGTCGATCACGCGGGTCTGGGGGTGGCTGTCTGCACCGATGGTGGCAATGGTGGTGGAGTGGATGCTCTCCACCAGCAGTTTCAGATAATCTTGTTTCGTCATACCGTCAACGTCCTTTCAGGATCGGCGTGAGCCGTTTATAGATCAGCATCGTCACGCCGCCGATGACGAGCCCTTTCAGCAGATTAAAGGGGAACGCATTGAACAGTACCACATCCAGCTTGGTATGGATAAAAGGCAGGAACTCGGCAAAGGAGGCAATGAGCTGATCCAGTGGCATAAAGTTCTCAAACAGCGGCAGCAGGATGAAGTAATTTGCCAGTGCTGCGGCGATACCCATAACGACGCTTGCAAGGACGCAGGCGGCCAGCGCAGTTTTCTTCGTTTTATGGCGTTTATAGATGAAACCCGCAGTGACCACATAGGCTGCGCCCATCAGGAAGTTGGCGATCTCGCCAATGCCTCCGGTGGAGGTGGTCAGAAGCTGCAAGGCGTTTTTGACAAGTTCAATCAGCAGACCGGAGAGCGGTCCAAAGGCAAATGCGCCGATGAGTGCAGGAAGGTCAGATAAGTCCATTCTCGCAAAGGACGGCGAGAGAGGAACGGGAAACTCCACAAAGGCCAGCAGATAAGCGACTGCGGACAGCATGGCGGTCATGGAGATGGTACGGACGGAAAGAACAGCGGTCTTTCTGCTTTTTTCGATGGAAACGGTATTCATGATTGCTCCTTGGAAAAGATATGCTGGGATTTGAAACAGCCCCACAGGACGGGTTTTCCTGCGGGGCTGCTTCCTCATATCTTCTTTCATCCGGACTATACCGTCGGTTACGGAATCTCACCGTATCGGGCGCTTTTGCGCTTCGCAGACTTTACTGCCGGTCAGGGATTTCACCTTGCCCCGAAGATGTTGAATTGAGAGAGTTTCTTAGAACTCGTAGGGAGGGTTGCCGGAGAAGTCAGCGATAACGCCGTGGGCATTATCCAGATAGAACACCTCAAAGATGGGGTTGGTGGACTCGCCGTACTGGCCCTTCACGATGGGGTTCTGGATGCACATTTCCTTGGCGGCCATGTTATTCTCGAACACAGCCTTGCCGTGCAGACGAATCCACGCATACTCCGGGCTGGAAACCGAAATTTCGATCTCCGGATTTTCCCGCATATCCTTGTAGACGTCCTTGGTGTTGTTGGTGCAGAACCACAGCTTGCCGTCCAGCTCGCCCGCGAACATGAAGGGACGGCACTTTGCCTTGCCGTCACGACCGACGGTAGCAAGATACTGCACAGGGTTGGCATTCAGAAATTCTACGACTTTATTCATGATAAGTACCTCCGTAATTTGTTTTTTCTCTTGATGCTTTGATTGTAATGCGATTTGTACGACTTGTGAAGCACGCACAATATTGTGGTATGGTTACCTCCGGGTAACAATTAGAACTTGCCGTTCTGATTCTGCCAGGTGGACTGGTCTGCGATGGTCTCCATCACATCCCAATGCTCGGCGATCTTGCCATTCTCCACGCGCCACAGGTCATAGTAGCTGGTGGGTGTACCGCCGAAGGTACCCTCGCTGACGGCAAGGACGAAGTTACCCTCCGCCAGAACCATGTGGACTTCATCGTACACCATGGAAATGCCCTGCTCCGCCAGAGCGCCCAGTGCGGCATTCAGACCGGACACACCATCGGCAATGCCGCTGTTGTGCTGGATGTAGGCATCACCATCAAAGTAATCCGGGGTCTTATCGAGGTTGTTGCCCTGCATGACATCGTAGAGGAAATTCTTGACCAGCTCCCGGTTTTCCTCGGTCTTATCCAGATCCGTGACCTCCATCGTGCCGTCCATCTGGGTGTGACCGGAGGGATTCGGCTCGGCCAGCGCCGCCAGATTGTCCCAATGCTCGGCAATCTTGCCGTCTCCGTCAAAGCGGAAGATGTCAAAGGCGACCTGCTCACCGGCACCGGCAAAATTGTAAATCGTCTGCAAGAACACCTTGTCGCCGTCCTCAAAAGCACGGATGTTGTTCACAGTGGTTTTCACATCGGCGGATGCGAGATATTCCACGGAACCGATAAAGGCATCCGCACCGGTGCCGTATGCCAGATTGTGCTGGATGTAGCCATCCGCCAACAGGCTGCGGGCGGTGTCCGTATCGCCGGTGGCAAAGGTGTTGATGAGCGCCAGCGCCTTTTCGGTCTGGCTCTGCTCCTGCTGGACAGGTGCAGTCTGCTGGGTGTTTTCAGCGGGTGTTTTGGTAGCAGCGTCCTTGGAGCCGCAGCCGGTGAGAGCTGTGCCGATCATGGCAAGAGCCAGCGCGAGGGAAAGAATTTTTTTCATTTTGAGTAACCTCCTTGGTAATTGGGCTTGCTTTCGTTTGCCTCTGGCATTATAATAATGCCGTAGCCCCAATTCGTAAAGTAAGCACAATATTGTGCCGTAGTTACCAAATAGAAACTAATGGGTAGTTACCAGAAAGAAACGATTGCGCCGTTCCTGGGTTTTCCGGCAATTTGGCGCTTGAAAAAATTTTTATGGGAGGGATTCAAATATGAGCGAAATGACCGCAAAAGCCACTCTTCCTGCCTGTCCTGTGGAGACCACGCTGACCCTCATCGGGGATAAGTGGAAGGTGCTGATTCTGCGTGACCTGATGCCGGGAACGAAGCGGTTCGGGGAACTGAAAAAGTCCGTAGGCAATGTGTCTCAGAAGGTCTTGACCGCCCAACTCCGGGCGATGGAGGAAAACGGGCTTGTCCACCGTGAGGTCTACGCCGAAGTACCGCCGAGAGTGGAGTATTCGCTGACGGAACTCGGTAAAAGCCTGAAGCCCATTCTGGATTCCATGCAGGCTTGGGGCGAAGCATATAAGGCCAAACAGTAAAAAACCCGAAGCAGTACCTTTACCGTGCTGCTTCGGGTTTTCCTTATGTTGAAGTCAAATCATTCCAAAATGTTTCAACGCCTCCGTAATTGCCTTTTCCTTCTCTGGCGGGCACTGGGGCTGCTTGACGTTTTCAGACTTTGTCTTGTTGTAATTCTCACGCTCGATGATGCCGTACTTCTGCTTCACCTGTGCGATATACAGACTGCTGACCTTCAAGCCACTATGTTCAAGAACGTAATCCTTGATCTGACCATAGGTTGCCGTCCCTCTTTTATCCTGCACCAGTTCCTCAACATCCACATCAATGTTGATATGTACTGCCGGTTTTCTCAGAACTAACTGACATACCGTCTCGACAGTTGTTTCAGTTTCCAAGGGAAGTTCTTTCACTTCCTCACCATCAACAGGCACAGGAAAATTGAATACGATCTTCTTTATCCAGCTTCCGTCTTTCCTTTTCTCCGGGAACATCTCAATTCGCTCGATAAAGGCCTTCATAAACTCCTTCTGCTCCGCTTCCGTTGCGGAATGGTAGACTTCATCAAATGCCAGCAACAAGCGATAGATATTGTCTCCGGAAATCTTCTCCTGCTGGATGCTGCGGATCTGACTTTGCAATTCGCCAATCTGAACTTCGATTTCCTCTATGGTGTCATACTGCTCATCATAGCGGCGCTGCAAGTCCAAAATCTTTCTGTCATAGTGGGCATCATTGATGTCCAAGGTATCCATCTGACGCTCCAAGCGGCTTTTCGTTCCAAAGGCTTGCTTTAGCCGCCCTTGTAGGACAGCAATCTGCCGTTCCATATCTTCTGTATCAACTGCTGTTCCGATTTTCGCCTGAATCGCTTCTACAAACCGTGGATTGTTGACCATAGCGGAGATAACCTTCGCCACAAATTTGTTGATTTCCGTCTGCTCGATATTCAGACGGAAACTGCACTCATGCCCGGTAGGTGTTACCGTATTTTTGCAGTAGTAATAATACCGTGTTTTCTTGTCCTTGCTGTGCGCCTTGGCGATATTGCCGTACATACTCTTTCCGCAGCATGGGCATTTCAAGATACCGGACAGGATGTGTGCGTGGTCTGGATTGTTAACCTTTTCCCGCTTAAAAGAATTGATCTTGCGCTTTTCCTGTGCCAGATACCAATCCTCTTCGGAAATGATAGCTTCGTGTTGTCCTTCATAAACCGGGAACTCCGACTGCTCAACCACGTGCATCTCGTTTCTTGTACCCTGTTTCTTTTCTGTTCTTCGTCTGCCGTAAGCAATCTTTCCCATATAAACAGGATTGTACAATACATTTTTCACAAAATCTCTTGAAAATCCCGGAATGGTATTATTCTGTCTTAGTTTCTTAGTATAACCATTGCGGTTCAGATATTTTGCAACTCCTGCAACACCCTCATTAGTGTGAATGTAGCGGTCATAAATGACACGAATTACTTCCACTTCATCCTCTGCAATGACAAGGTTTCCATTTTCCAGTTTGTATCCATATGGAGCGAAACCGCCGTTCCATTTGCCCTCACGAGCCTTTTGCTCACGTCCTGCCATTGTCTGTGTGCGGATATTTTCTCGCTCAATCTCTGCCACCGCAGACAGCACAGAGATCATCAGCTTTCCTGCATCCTTGGAGCTGTCAATGCCATCCTCCACGCAGATCAGATTGACACCGAAATCCTGCATGAGTTGCAAAGAATTCAGAACGTCCGCTGCATTTCTGCCAAATCGGGACAGCTTAAAGACCAACACATAAGAAACATCATCTTTGCCGTCCTGGATGTCATTCAGCATCCGTTGAAACTCCTGCCGCCCTTGAATGTTCTTTCCGGAAAAGCCCTCGTCAGAATACTCCCCGGCAACGATCATATCCTCGTATGCCGCATACTTCCGCAGCTTGTCACGCTGGGCATCCAAGCTGTATCCGTCAACCTGCATCGAGGTGGACACTCTTGTATAAAGATAGCATTTAAGTTGTTTCTTTTTCAGAATCTCCACCTCCCTCATTCCTTCCTTTTACCATAAGTCCCTCGTTGCGGATATAATACTCCAAAAGCCACAGCACATAATCCGGTGCATGGCGGTTGTCCAATTCCCATTCAGTCATAGTCCGGTAAGGAATATGGACGAGCTTGCAAAAATCTTTCCGATTCAGTCCTGTGCTTTCACGCAACTTTATAATTCTGTTTTTACAATCCATCCGTCTTTTCTCCACAAAAGCAAAAAATACACGTTGCGTAATCATTATAGCATAGCCATAGCGAATACGCAACGTGTAAATTGCAAATTTTATGCAGCCTTATCCGTCAGAAGCTGCGCTTGATTACTTTCCTCGGAATGCTCCACTCCCTGCGGTGCGTCCTGTTCCAATTTATCCAAAACCTGATGTCCATATTTCTGGAGCATCTGGCTCATAACATCCACACAGCGGTCAAATGCCGCATTATATTTCGCTTCCTCATAATATTTCTTCAATAGGCGATTCCTCCATCAAAGTTCCATATCCTGTCCACGCTTCCGGGCAGGGTGTTCGTGTTCCTGTGTTTGCTTTCCTCTGATGAGGATAGAATTGATAAAAGCCCGAACCTTTTCGGATGCGATTTCCAGTGCATCCAGAAAGGGTTGGGCTTTCTGTTTGAGTTCCATATATTTTTCGTTTACCGCTTCATACCGCTGCTTCCAGATGGAAACCGTCTTTTCTGCGGAAGCCAGTTTTTCTTTCAGACGCTTGTTGTCAGCATTGGCGATAATGCCATTGACCGCATAGCGTTTGAGTGTGTCGCATTCATCCGGTGTCAGCGTGATATTGTTTCCGAATGTGGCTTTTTTGCCCATTACTTCAATGTCCTGCACTGTCAGCGCAATGGTCTTTGCCGCCTTGGTTTCCTTTTGCAAAGATTCCAGTTTCTTTTTCTGTTTTGCTGTGGCAGCTTTGGCATCCTCCAAATTCTGTTCTGCCTGTGCCACCTGCCCGGTCACAGCTTCCAGCCGCTGCTGTTCTGCCTGCACCTTGAACTGGGTCACAGTCAGATGTTCCTCGGTGCTTCCACGTTCTCCACGCTCCACATCGGTATAACCGGCGTTTCGCATGAAATTGAAAAAGTCATCCTGCAACACACTGTAGGATGACTTCAAAATCTTTTTCCCTTTTGCGTTGAGCATGGGATTTCCGTCCTCGCCAAGCACCGGCTTGGACTCCCATTTCTTACTGCGGCTGACCTGTGTGATGACCTCCTTAACGGTTCCCCGGAGGGCTTCATCCTTGCATCGCTTCGACCAAAGGATCTGCTTTTCCACCACCGGGATATAAACCACATGAAGGTGGTAGTGGTACACATCTTCGCCCAAAGCTTCGGACATTGCTCGGTTGCGCTCATCGGCGTGCATCACAGCGGAGAGGATATACTGCTCACCACCTACGATCTCCGCAGCAGCTTTGTAGGCATCGGCATAAAACTGTTTCGCAAATTCATAGCCGCCATGATTGTAGAAATAAGCGGAATTCACATCAAATACCAACTCACCGTATTTGACGGCATCCGGTTTCAGACCTCTGGTGGAGATCACGCCGTCTTGTTCCATCTGCTCAAACATTTTTACATAATCGTCCGTGGGTGCTTTGAAATGGACGTTCAGAGAAGTGCGTTCCGGCACGATGTCCTGATTGCTGTAGCTGTCCTTTTCACGCTCATTGTGTTCCTGTACCTTCGCCACATCAGCCGGTGTTTCCAAGTCCTGATTTCTGGCTACGGTACGGTCTATTCCATCATTTCTTGCCATTGGATTTTTCCTTTCTTTGAGATTTGCAACAGCGGAAGGCTGGAGAACGGCACTTTTTCAAAGTGTAATAACCCACTATGACACTTTCATCCATACTGGCTGCAAAGTGCCGTGGGCTCTCCCGAGGGGCTCTCCGAGGGTAATGCGGTCGCTGCGGCGACCTCTGCCGAACATCAGAAAGTTGTCTGCTCCTCTTTCCAATGTCCGGCACGGACGGCTGCTGTTTTGCGAAACCGCCCCGTCCGTTGACAGAAAAAAGACTGACTTTTTCCTGTCATTTGGGTACGTCACGAAGGTTTTATACAGGAGTGATTTACGCTCGTACGCTGTGTACGTACGTACCAAAAAATCAATCCCGCCATTCCTCCGGTACGTACGTACACGGCGAAACGTCGTAAAACCCATTTATATTCGGACGGGCTACGGCTTCAATTCCCATGAATCCCCACACCCTGCGCCCGGCAGAGTTTGTGATTTTGTTGGTGTGTTCCAGATTGTAGCGACTTAAATTTGCCACCACACTGTCACTAAAGCTGCGGGATTTCAGGGGCGGCAGAGAATTTTCCTCACACCACATCCGATAAATTTCGTACAGCTCCTTGGAGCTGATGGAAGCATCCGCTTTCAGCCGGATATAGCCCTCAGACTCCATGAAGTCGAAAATATTGTTGTTGTCACGCTTGACGGACTCTCGGTTGGTTTTGGTGCGCTCACTTTCCGTGAATTTGAAATTGTTGGCAACCAGACGCTGCAATCCCTCAAACGCCCAGAGGAAAATGCCCTCCACCTCAGCTTTCATCTTCTGGGCGAGGTCAGGGTCATCCATTCTTCCGGCAGGCTTTTCCTTTGTGGTCAGCACAAGCTGTCTGCGGTAGAAACCGTCACTTCGGTCATACAATGCCTGTAAATCTCCATTGGAGAAAGCCAGCAGACGGGCGAACATCCAGCCCTGATAGCTCTGTTTGCCCTTGCGCTCCAAATCCATTTTCCCTTGAGCTGTCACAATGGATTTCACATAATTGGTCTGGCGCAAGGCTTCCATTCGCATATCATCATCCACGCATAGGAGGATATGCTCCAGATCGGCACGGGCAAATCGGTTCTCAGAGATTTTACCAATGCTTCCGTCCTTCATGGAACTGCCCAGCATTTGCCCCAGCACCGCACCGATTTGGGATTTACCCTCGCCGCCATTGCCCTTAATGACCATCATCCTCTGTCCTTTATTGGAGGGAATCAGGCAATAGCCGATAAATTCCTGCAAGGTAGGGATGTCCTCCGGGTAAAGCAGACCATTCAGAAAGGAAAGCCACAGCACAGGTTTCGGAGTATCCGGGCGATAGAAAACCGGGAGCCTGTTTCTCACAATATCCGGCTTCCCCTCTGTAAAAGTGCCGTCCAGCATGAGCGTACCGTTTGCCAGATGAATCCTGTCCTGCTCCGGCGGGAAGTCCTCCACATGAGCCGCCAGCTTCATAATCTCAATGATGTTGCTGATTTTGCGGGGAATGTTGTTCACGGCACAATATTTCAATTCTTCAAAGATTTCGCCACGAAGCGGCAGGTCGTCCGTCACTCGACCATCAGGTGTGAAAAAAGCTCCGTTTGCAAAGATAATCTGACGGGTTCTCAGAAAATCTTCACAAAACAGAGCTTCATTGATACTCTTGCCGTCAAACCACATCAGCACATTCATCTCAAGCAATTTCCTGTTCTCTGACATGGCAGCGCACCTCCTTTTTCTGCTCGTCCAGTCGTGTTTGCATTCTTGCAATCGTTCCGTCTGTCAAAAGTTCCTTGACGGTATCAGTCCTTTCTTCCTGATCGCTCATAAGGAGCAAATCGTTCAGATACTCCACATATTCCAGCTTGTGGCAAGCTTCCACGAACCTCTCATCCGGCTCGTCCTCCGGTGCTTCGGGAGCATATCGCTCTTTCCAGTCCTCCAAAAGATGAAGATACCCGGACAGCACATTCATGCAGAAAAGCTCGTCCTGTTTCGACTGATTCACACGGGGACGGTACTTCTTTACCTGTGCCACCACGGACGGCGGCCTGTCCAGTCCGAAATCCGCAGCCAGTCTCTGCGCTGCTTCATAGGCAGACAGGTCAAGCAGCCTTGCCACAAAGTCAATCACATCTCCCTTGGCACCGCAGCCGAAGCAATAGAAGTAATCCTCGTTCAGCTTCAAGCTGGGGTGTCTGTCATCGTGGAAAGGGCAGCAAATCATCCCGGAGCGATTGATTTTCAGCCCGTAGTGTTCGGCGGCTTGCCTAACCGTGACCGCCGCCTTGACTGTTTCAAAAATGTTCATTTGCATAACCTCCTTGATTTTTCTCGATGATTTTTTCATCTGCCTGAATATACGCAGAAAAACGCTTTCAACCGAAAAATCAGGCACTTCCGCAAGCAAAGCAAAAAGCCGCCCCGAAAACTTGAAAAAATGCAAGTTTCGAGACGGCAGTGTTCACACAAAGTTGGTTGATATTGTTCCGTAAATAGAATATAATTGAAGTTAATATGAATCAGGAGGGATGATACAGAAATGAAATACCTGTCTACATTTGAAGTTGCCGAGAAATGGGGTATCTCTCCCCGAAGAGTTGGTATCCTCTGCAACAATGACCGCATACCGGGCGCACAGCGGGCAGGAAGCCGCTGGATCATCCCGGAGGACGCTGAAAAGCCGACAGATGCCCGCATTAAAAGCGGAAAATATATCAAACAGAAAACAGACAGAGGGGAGGAAGCATAATGGCTGATACTTATTTACCCGCCGATGTTCGGAAAAGAATCGTTGATGTAATGAGAGAACGCAAGATGACCCAGCGAGAACTGGCACTTCGGATTGATGTGAATGAAAGCACCATCAGCCGCTTCCTTAGCGGAAAGACCGAAAAGCTGAGCGAAGAAAGCGTTATCCGCATCGCCAGAGTGTTCAATGTGTCCACGGACTTTATCTTGGGTACGACCGTAATCCCGGATAAAAAGAACTACGATATTTCAGAACTGGGATTATCTGTTGAAGCTGCAAAGAATCTTTATACCGGAAAGGTCAACAATGATGTAGTCAACCGTCTGCTGGAAAATCCCCGCTTTGCCATGGTTACTTATATGATTGCACAGTATATGGATGATACCCTTGCAAGAGGATATGCCGCACAAAACCAGATGTTTGCTACCGTTGGCTCTCTGCTGTTGGGACAGAACCAAGCTCCCGAAGCAGTACAGGCAGCCCGAACCGCTAATGCCATGAAAATTCCCGCTTATCAGGCAGACCAGACCACGATTCAAAACACCTTTATGACGGTGGTTAAGGAAATCAAGAAAGAAGCAGGCAGCGATTTGGTCGCAGCCAAGGCAATCAGCAAGGAAGCCACCGAAAAGATGTTTGCCGAGCTGACCAAGGGGCAGGATATGCAGAATCCGACCATCACGCCGGAAGCAGTTGTTGATGCTATTACAGGCAGCATTTCCGGTGTCGATGGAGTCAATCAGGAAGCTCTGGACAACTTTAACAAAGCCTTGCTGGGGCTGATGCAGACGATGGTGCTGCCGGAAGATGATGGACAAGATAACTAACGAGCAGCTCTGTATTGCGGCGCAGAGCGGTGACAAATGGGCAGAAAACGCCCTTGTAGAGAACAATCTGCGGTTTATCCGAAAGACGGCATATGAGATATGGAGCGCACAGCGGGAGCTGAACGTTGCCCTCGGCATTGAACTGAACGATTTGGTGCAGGAGGGTTCATTGGGGCTTCTGGGCTGCATAAGCAGCTTTCAACCCGACTACGGGAACAAGTTTTTGACCTATGCTGCCCCGGCTATTCATAATGCCATGCTGGACTACATCCGCAGGCTGAATCCTACCTTTGAAGCCAAAAATCTGGACTGTATCATTCGTCTGGATGAGGTCAAAAAGGGCGAGAATAAGGGACAACATGAATTTATAGCAGATTCCAGAGTACAGAACCCAGAGCAGATTTTCATTGCAAAGGAAACCCACGAAGAAATCCATACGGCTCTGGAAATGATTGATGAGCGAGAGAAAGCCTATCTCTGGTATCGCTTTGGCTTTGAGGACGATGTCCTCCATCCTCTGAGCGAAACGGCGAAGCACTTCCATCTGTCAGAGAGCAGAGCAAAGTCCACGGAGAAATTGGCTCTGGATAACTTCTGGCTGGAACTGCCTTGGTGGTACTAAATATTCAAAGAAAGGGACATGTAATCATGGAAAAATATAAAATACTCATCATCGAAGATGACCCAATCATTCAAACTGAATTACAAGTTCTGTTAAACGGAAACGGATATGAGGCATCCGCAGTTACTGACTTTACATCAGTTATGCAAGCGGTCAAAAATACTCATCCCTATTTGATTTTGCTGGACATAAAGCTGCCACAAGAAAGCGGCTACTCAATCTGTTCTCAAATCCGCAGTTTTTCCAATGTACCGATTATCTTTGTAACAAGCTGCAATACGGACATGGATGAATTGAACAGTATTTTGCTGGGTGGAGATGCTTTTATCACCAAGCCTTATAACACAGCAATTCTGCTGGCAAAGATTTCATCCTTGATGAAACGAGCTTACCCGATAGAACAAATTGAGCGTCTGAATTGGCAAGGAGCGATTCTTCACTTAGAAAGTAGCACGATTGAATATGACGGTAACCAAGCAGAACTGACAAAGAATGAATTGAAAATATTATATTATCTTTTCAAACACGCAGGAAAGATTTGTTCCCGTAATGATATTGTAGATTATCTATGGGACAATCAGCTATATGTGGATGACAATGCTTTGAGCGTCAATATCAACCGCATCCGGGAAAAACTGGCGGGCATTGGCCTGACGGATTTTATCAAGACAAAGCATCGCCAGGGGTACACGATATGAACAGCAAACGGTATTGGAAAAACAGGCTTCCATTTCTGCTGACGAACCTTGTTTGCATGGCTGCGCTCACTGTATTTTTGCTGGTGTGCGGCAATTCGGCTTCCGCAGTAGTATTGATCCTGATCGTATGGGCATTGATTTTGCTGATGGGACTTGTCCTCACTTACTGGAAACGAAAGCGGCAGATGAAAAAACTTCTGGATATGGCGAAGCAGCTCTCCGAGAGATACCTTATTTCTGAAGTGATGGAACTGCCGGAACAGGCCGAGGATCAGGTTTACTATCAGATTTTGAAAATGGCTGGAAAATCCATGTTGGAGCAGATTGGGGAGGTCGAGCGGGAACGCCTGGAGTACAAGGAATACATTGAACAATGGATTCACGAAATCAAAACGCCCATTACTGCCATGAAACTCCTATGTGAAAACCATCGGACGAACTGGACAAAAGAACTTCTGCTGGAACTGGAAAAGACCAACCGCTTTACGGAACAGGCTCTTTATTATGCCCGCAGTGAGCATACAGAGAAAGATTATTCTGTCCGGGAAATGGCACTGTCCCAAGTGGTGCATCAGGCGATTGCAGATAACAAATATCTGCTGCTCCAAAGTGGTATGCGCCTGGAAGTGGAGGAAATGCAGGATACGGTTTATTCAGATGAAAAGTGGGTGCGTTTTATCCTAAATCAACTGATTGCCAATGCGGTCAAGTATCGTACGGAACAACCGGTTCTCCGCATTTCTACTCATAAACGGCAAGATCAGGTTGTTCTTGTCGTGGAGGACAATGGAATCGGGATTGCTGCGTCCGATCTGCCCCGTATCTTTGAAAAGGGATTTACCGGTCAGAATGGTCGTCTGATTCAGCAGTCCACGGGCATTGGTCTGTATCTGTGCAAACGGCTCTGTGAAAAGCTGGGCATTGGCATTACGGCGGAGTCGTCGGAACATGGCACAGCCATTTCCCTTTCTTTTCACATTAACTGTCTGATTCATGAAGTGCAGAACTGAAAAGCGTTCTGCACTTCTTACATTTTTGTTAGAACTTTGTAAGAAAACTTGATACAAACGAAGCCACTCTTATTTTACAATAGAGATCAGAGGTGATAACAATGAAAGAAATTTTGAAACTGGATCATATCCAAAAATATTACGGAAATGGCGGAAATGTTACAAAAGCAATTCAGGACATCAGCTTTTCCGTTCAAGAGGGAGAATTTGTAGGAATCATGGGAGCATCTGGCTCCGGCAAGACTACCCTGCTCAACTGTATTTCCACCATTGATACCGTCAGTGCGGGACATATCTATCTGGACGGAACCGATGTGACGGAAATCAACGAAAAACAGATTGCCCGGTTTCGTCGGGAGAATCTTGGATTTGTATTTCAGGATTTTAACCTGCTGGACACGCTGACCATTTCGGAAAACATAGCCCTGGCGCTGACCATCAACAAGGTTCCAGCAGGCGAGATTGATGGGCGGGTGCGGGAAATGGCCGGAAAGCTGAATATCACGGATATTCTGGACAAATACCCCTATCAGGTGTCCGGCGGCCAGAAGCAGCGGTGCGCCTGTGCCAGAGCCATTATCAATCAGCCTAAGCTGATTTTGGCGGATGAACCCACCGGTGCGTTAGACAGTCACTCGTCCCAGATGCTGCTCTCGACGATCCAGAGTATCAATGAAGATCTCGGAGCCACGATTCTGATGGTGACACACGATGCTTTCTCGGCAAGCTATGCCAATCGTATTCTCTTTATGAGGGACGGGGCAATCTTTACGGAAATCCGTAAGGGGGGTGATTCCCGCAGGACTTTCTTTGAAAAAATCCTGGATGTCCTTACCATGATGGGAGGGGGCATGAGCGATGTACGCTAAACTTATTTTCAAAAATGCAAAGCGGTCTGTGAAGGACTATTTGATTTATATTGTGACCATGACACTCTGTGTCACCCTGTTCTATGCGTTTTTGTCTATCAGCAGCACCCATTATCATCCGACCATTGGTGCGGAATATAATATTTCCCTGCTGGCTGGAGGTATGAAACTGGCAATTTGCGGGATTAGTTTGCTTTTGTTGTTTCTGATCCACTATGTCAATCGTTTCATGCTGAGAAAAAAGCAAAAGGAGTTTGCCGTTGAGGCAACCTTGGGAATGGAGCAAAAAACCATAGGCCTGCTCTTTTTTGGAGAGACTTTTTTCCTGCTCATATTCTCTGTGTCGGTGGGAATCCTTCTGGGGATGGTCGTTTCTCAGGTCATTACGGCTATGCTGCTTGCTTCTTTTGGGGAACCCTACGCTTTTTCTTGGTCGTTTTTCCCGGATACTGTGCTGTTGACCGTGGGCTTCTTTGTTGTTTGCCAGATTCTGGTTGGAGTCGGGAATGTCAGAATTCTCAACAAAAGCAGGATTATTGAGCTTATGACGGCAAACCGTCAGAATGAAAAACCGCTTCATAAAAGCAGATGGATGCCGATGATCTGTATTTTCTATGGCATTCTGCTGCTGTGGATGCTGGAGGTAGGTACTGTAAAATATCATTTTTACTTCGATTCCAGACATCCGCTTCCTGTAAAGCTCATGTATTGGGGGAATGTCCTTTTCCCTGCACTGACGCTGCTTTGGGCAATCGCAGGTGCTGTTTTACACAGAAAAATAGGGTTTTCCCGATATCTTTGCGGACTTCTGGCTGGTGCTGTATTGACCGCTATCCCGATTTTTTCCATCGCAGAACTGGAAAAAGCCTACTTCCTTGGATTTGACGCTCCAACTCTGAATCAATATTTGCTGTTTGGGGTTGCGGATATTTTGTTTATCATTTCCGCAGTCATGTATTTATCGAATGCGGCGCTCCTATACTGGAAGGAGTCTAAAGTGTCCCGCAAATATCATAATACGAGTTTATTTCTGTTTGGACAGCTTTCCTCTAAGCTGGCTACCAATACGAAAACGATGACGATCATTTGTGTGACCCTGACTTTTTCTATCTGCTTGTTTGTCATTGCGCCGGTTTTAACGGGATGGAGTCTGGGCTATTTGGACAGTCGGGCTGTCTATGATATTCAAATTTCAAGCCGCTACAACGATGTTTATGAAGTGGAAAATCTTCCGGATACAGACTATGGAGAAATTACTGCGTTCATAGAACAAAACAAAATAGCGATAAAGGACGATTTGACTTTTTCGGAATATCTTCCCAAGCAAAGCGACTTTTACCAGCGAGTAAAGTACAATTTTCCTCCCTTGGCGATCGCACTGAAGGATTATAACGCTGTTCGGAAAATGTTGGGATATGAACCTATTATCTTACAAACGGATGAATTTGCTACCCACTGGCATCGTGCAGCAGAGGACAAGGATATTGAAAACTACATTGCTGAGCATACCTTATTGGAAACTGACGCAGGCACCCTGAAACTCAGTGAGAACGCCGTGTTTCAGGAGCCTGTGGGGGAATCCATCTATAATCTTTATACAGATGTGGTGTATATCATACCTGACGAAATAGCGCAAGTCTTGCTTCCGGTACAGCGCAACCGATTTGTGATGACCCAATATCCGCTTCCCTTCAAAACGGCAGAAATGCTGGAACAGCTTCTTGGGCGTTCTTATCCAGAAGATCCTGATAAAGACAATCTGGCAGGATACAGTACAACTGTCCATACTACGGAAGTGAACCGTATAATCGCCCTTAACTTTATCCTAAAAGCGTCCTTGATCTATGGTGCAATTGTTCTGATGGTGATGTGTCTTACCGTGCTGGCTCTTCAGCAGCTCCTGGATGCAGAAAAAAACAACTACAGATTTTCGGTTCTGCGAAAAATGGGAGTGGAAGAGAAGGACCTGCATACTTTGGTTCTAAAACAGCTTGGTGTTTGGTTTGGGATGCCGATCACAGCGGCAATCGTTGTAGCAATTATTGTGATTGGCTATTTTCTTCAAAGTGTTTCTGCTGAAATCTCAGCTTATATTGGCTGCGGAGCCTTGATGGTACAAGTAGGGATTATCATTGGTATTCTTTTCTTACTGCTGATATGCTACTTCATAAGTACATGGATATTGTTTAAGCGGTCCATTTCGGAGAACTGATAAAGTCACAGTACAAAAAGGAAAAGCCGCCTGTATGAGCATTTGATATGCCCGCACAGGCGGCTTGCTTTATCTCTGGTAATCAGTCCAAAGGTTTATATTCTGTAACAGTTTTCAGGTATGTTTCCGGGTCGCCGTTGAGAACTAAATCTGCATAGGCTGCCGGATCGTTGTAAATCAGCCAGTCCAGCTCTGACCGCTGATATATATTATCGGCAACCTCATTCTCTACCGCAATCGTATCAATGGCAATCATGCTGCCATTTGCAAATTTCAGCTCCACACAGGCAGTATCCATATTGAACTCACAAGAAAGTAAACGCTTCATTTTGCCCTCCTTAGATCATGCCGAAGTGCTTGAGCGCCTCCTTGATTGCTTTTTCCTTATCGGGCGGGCATTGGGGCTGTTTTGCATCATCGGACTTCGGTTTGTTGTAATTTTCTCGCTCGATGATACCGCATTTCTGCTTCACCTGAGCGATATACAAGCTGCTGACCTTGAGTCCGGTATGCTCCAGCACATATTCCTTGATTTCCGAATAGGTGGCTTTCTTCTCTGCATCGGTGAGATCAAGTTCGTCCATGTGGATGTCTACCTCGATATGTTGCTTTGCATTAAGTTTGGACAATAAACATACCGTCTCCACATGCACCGTATGAGGGAACATATCCACCACCTGTACTTTTTCGATGGTATAGCCTTTCGGACAAAGATATGCCAGATCTCGTGCCAATGTGGCGGAATCGCAAGATACATAAACTACTTTCTTTGGAGAAATAGCAGCAATGGTATCCAGAAGGACACTGTCACAGCCTTTTCGAGGAGGGTCTACCACTACCACGTCAGCGGTGATGCCTTTTTCTTCATAAAGTCTGGGAATGACATCTTCTGCGGCACCAACGGCAAAATCTGCGTTGTTCATGCCGTTGAGAGCAGCATTTCTCTTGGCGTCAGCAATGGCTTCCGGTACGATTTCTACGCCGAAAATATGTTTTGCCTTCTGGGCAAAGAACAAGGAAATAGTGCCGATGCCACAGTACAGATCCAGTACCGTTTCGTTACATTCCAGCTCCGCAAAATCCAGAGCTGTCTGGTAAAGCACCTGTGTCTGCAAAGGATTTACCTGATAGAAGGATAGGGGAGAAATTTCAAATTGTACATCTCCGATGTAGTCCCGAATCGTTTCTTTACCCCAAAGTACATGGACTTCCGTTCCTAAGATTACATTGGTTTGTGCCGTGTTTACATTTAATACGATGGATGTCATGCCTTCGATTTCACGCAAACGTTCTACCAATACTGTCTCTTATACACATCTGACGCTGCCGACGAAGCTAGAAGTGTAGATC
>ENA-OYZB01000456-OYZB01000456.1-human-gut-metagenome-genome-assembly--contig:-NODE-456-length-19214-cov-5.493502_pt1 | contig 19214 bp, 15 predicted proteins | sample MGYA00243258_ERZ653467 | MGnify/ENA primary metagenome ERZ653467 (study PRJEB26926, sample SAMN06165011) | human gut metagenome | biome: ENVO:00009003; feature: ENVO:2100002; material: ENVO:00002003... | reverse complement strand
ATCTACACTTCTAGCTTCGTCGGCAGCGTCAGATGTGTATAAGAGACAGGTATCTCTGATAGATTCTGACCGTAACATCCATTCCCTTGGACGTCATGCTGTATTCATCCCGGAAATCTAATTTATGCTTTCCTTCTTTCAACAGCATATCTGTATTTTGGATCACATCCTTCAAATTACCATGAACTACCTTCTCAAATACAGCCATATGACACGCCTCCCCCACAATGTTTTTCCTGCGCAGCTACTATTTAAAACTGATTTATAACAATTTTACATCATTGATTTTGTAACGTCAATTACGCCGCCAGCACTTCAAGCACCGCCTCCGCCAGCTTTTTATGACCTTCCTCATTCAGATGTTCCCTGTCCTCCTTACTCGGCTCAGCCACATCGGATGCTGCAAGGAAATCACAGCCATATTTTTCTGCCACTTTCTGATAAACTGCTTTCAACCCCTTCGATACCTCCACGGACTTTTCATTAAACTCAGGATCATACCCCTGCTCCCAGACACCTTCCCCAAGCTGTATCGGAGAGATCAGTAAGATCCTGATATTCTTATCTGCCTTGCGGATCTGCTCCACCAGACGCTCCACGCCAAGACCGATCACCTCCGCAGAAGCATTGTAAAATGTCTTGCAGTCATTCGTTCCAAGCATTAAAACAACGCGGTCCACCGGCGCATGGCTCTCCAAAAGAGTCGGCAAAAACGCTGCACCTTTTCTGCCCTCGCGCAGCTCATCCTCAAAAACTGTCGTCCTGCCGCACAGTCCTTCCTCAATGATGCGGCAGCCTTTTCCATATAACTGCTGTTCGATCAGCCCTGTCCATCTTGTATCTCTGCCGTAGCGGTTTTTCGTTCCCGGTATCAATCCATAAGTATTGGAATCTCCAAAGCATAATATTTCTTTCACACTAGTCTCCTTTTCTCCGCCGTTCTGCCGCGGATCCAGTTTTTATATTAAATATGTTTCATCTTTATCTTTTTATTTCATACTATATTAATATGAATACTATGTTTTGTCAACAAAAAAATATGGTAACAGAAAACCCTATCCTTAACAGTGACAGAAAACCCTATCCTTAACAGGATAGGGTTACAAATCCAATATTTATAAGGCAGATCAATGCAAGCAGTGTCACCGCCAGCTTTCCGCCTGTCTGCTTTAATTTTTCTTCCACAGCATCTGCCATACGGTAAATGCAAAACATTGTCACAAACAGCAATATAAAATACAGGGTAATATAAACACGCTCACCGGAAACATAGATCGTCGCCATAAATCCAAGGATCATGCCTGCACCAAATCCGCATCCCAACATAAGAAGCGCGTAAATATACTCTATCGGCTGCTCTCCTAAGATGATCCATAATACATAAAGCATCGCCGCCACTGTGACTGCAAGATACACCATCGGAAGCCAGGTAGAAAGCGCACCCCAGCTCCACTCCGTGATCTGCTCTGGCGTAACAAACAGACCGGACAAACCCGGATAGGCGGTGCGCAATGCTGTCTGTCCAAATAAGATCAGAACCGGCAGTTCAGAAATGAGTGTCTTTTTATAATCATCTGTTTTCACATAGACAAGCATTGCAAGTACAAGCGTCACTGTCAGAAATACAGCATCGCAGTTTGCAATAAATACACGCTCGATACTGAGCAGGCCAAGATACAGTTTATCTCCAAATCCGTATGTCTCAAAAATCGGGAGATCCGCAATACTGACCGCATTGCGCCCGGCATTTCCAGGACAGAGCAGGATCGAGATCAGCGTCGCCACATTGACAAGCACCATCCCTGCCAGATAAAAGCGGTTTCCCCGGATCACTTTCCGATCCGCCAGATCACTCCCTGCAGAATCCTGCATCAAAGATTCCTTCCGGTGTTTTCCGATGACCATGTAGATGCCATACAGAACAAAAACCACAAACAGAATTACCGCCACCTGTTCATGACTGCTTGCGATCAGGCAGACCAGCACGCCCGCAATGCCTTCCATTATTCCGATTTTCTTATGTATCATCATTTTTTTGAGAAGGACTCCGACAAAGAACATCCCCCATACCGGCCAGAAATAATTCACGGTGGTGGTAATCCAGCCGGCGGTCCCCATATCATGAAACGGATATAAAAGAATTGCCGCTGCTGCGCACCAGTTCATCCACTTTCCACCGCCAAATATCTTTGAAAGCAATACCGGGAAAGAAATAAAGAGCGCCAGATCAATAAGCCGCCACAAAAGCGGATACTTTATGATCTCTACCAGTAAAAACTCGATCACGAACCGGGATGTCCACGTCTCGTAACGCAAGATCAGATAATTCCACAATCCAAGTTCAGATGTCGCCTGTGAAAAGAAAACATCATCTCCCGCCATCGGCCGGATTCGCAGGTGATAAATAATCCCCACAAACGCCACAATGAAAAAAGGAATTAACTGACGCAGATCTGCCCGGACTTTATTCTGATTTTCCACGCATCCGGCTCCTATTCCTCAAACATATCGTCCATCTTTGTTCCACAGTTGCTGCAGAACGCTGCTCCCTGCGGCATTTTGGCACCACATTTCGGACATTCTGTGGCTCCCTGAAGCTTAAATACTTCTGCACGCATACGCTCGATCTCTCCGAGTGCCTCCGTAATCAGGAAAAAGTGCTCCTGTTCCGGTGTCTTTTCTTCGGTTTCCGCATTTTCCTCATCTTTGTGTTTCTCATAATATGCTTTTCCAAGTTCCGCATACTGTTTTTCCACGAAATCCTCTTTGGATCTAATATCCATCTTTAACTTTGCGATCTCAGACACATCCTTGGCCTTCTGCCCAACATCCTTACCCGCACTCACGATCGTCTCACTTAACTTATCAAAAAACTCCATACTGTGTTACCTCCCTAAACTTTCATCTAGTTAATCTCCCAGGCAATTATATTTTTATTATACTCTTTTGCCCAGAACTCTTCAATAAACATATTTGTCAAAACTCTGCTTTTGAAGCCCACCTGTTACTGTTCACACATACTGTGTGAGCAGTAACGATTACAGCCCATTTTAAATGCATCTTCGATGCATGGGGCTGTAATCTGGCATGATATAGTCTTTGGCGCACAGCTTGACAGCAAGTGTCAAGCTTGCGAGTGAACAGTAACGCCCACCTATCTCATACAGATATACACCAGGTATGCTGCATATAATGCAAGCAGCACCACACCTTCTTTTTTCTCTATATGAAGCCTGCTCCATGCAAACACCCATACAAGAATGCTTACCAGCACCAAAAGTATACTGTCCACCACATTTTCCATAATAAACGCTACCGGACTTATCGCTGCTGTCACTCCCAGAATAAACAGAATATTAAAAATATTTGATCCGATCACATTTCCAAATGCCATATCAACTTCATTTTTTCTTGCAGCTACCACAGAGGTGACAAATTCCGGCAGGCTGGTTCCCATTGCAACGATCGTAAGTCCAATCAGATTCTGGCTTAACCCGGCTTTTACGGCAATCGCTGACGCACCATCTACAACAAAATCCCCGCCAAATTTAATAGCCACTGCACCACCCACAATATATAATGCACATTTCCATGCAGGATAAATTTTATATTCACCGGAAGGATCTTCTGCTTCTGCCGATGCCGCATGCGCTTTTAATGCTGACCGTACCATCCATACCAAAAATCCAATAAAAAGAAGTAACAATATCACACCATCTGTTCTTCCTATCTCCATGCCGGAAATTCCCAGAACAAACAAAAGCACCGCGCACAGAACAGAAACTGGTATTTCTTTTTTTAATGTATCTTTCTGTACGATCAGCGGTGCAAATAATGCACATGCCCCGCATACAAGCATTAAATTAAATAGGTTAGAGCCAATCACATTGCTGACTGCCAATGCATTATTTCCGGCAACGGAAGCTGTTACACTAACAGCAAGTTCCGGCAGGCTCGTCCCCATTGCAACGATCGTGAGTCCGACAATCATAGACGGAATCCGCAGAGTCCTTGCAACGGAAGAACTTCCCTCAACAAAAAAATCTGCACCTTTAATCAATAAAACAAATCCCACCAGTAATAAAACTATTGACTGCATCATCGCCACCATACACATTTCCTCCTTCGTTTTTCCTGTTATTTATAAAATACCCAGATGTGTCAAAAGAATTCTCACCCCGAGCAGAACTAAGATCAGTCCACCAACAAACTCTGCTTTCTTTTCGTACTTGTTTCCGAAAAAGTTTCCGACATAAACCCCACCAATAGAAATAACAAAGGTAGTGATTCCGATCACCGTGATCGCCTCTACGATCGGGTAATCCAAAAACGCAAATGTGATCCCGACTGCAAGCGCATCAATACTTGTCGCAACGGCAAGTACAAACATCTCTTTTAAATCGAGTGGTGCATCCATTTCTTTTACTTCATCGTCTTCCTTATCCGGCTTCACGGATTCCACGATCATTTTTCCACCAATAATTCCAAGTAATATAAATGCGATCCAGTGATCGATGCTTGTGATATACTTTTCAAACTGACTTCCTAAAAGCCATCCGACAAATGGCATCAATGCCTGAAATCCTCCGAAAAATAACCCGATCACAAGTGCCTGTTTTTTGTTGACCTTTCGCATCCCGAGTCCTTTGCAGATCGACACTGCAAATGCATCCATGGACAGCCCGACTCCCATCAGAAACAATTCAATAAAAATCGCCATCTTTTTTCACCGCTTTCTTTTTGTATCAGACATTTTCCGTGATATTTCCGCAGTTATTTTGTACTGTATGCGCCATTTCTGCAGTGATTTCCAATTTCCCTCATGTTTTTACTGATAATATTTATCTGTTAAATATGTCAAAAAAAGAGACTCCACGTATATTCCTGTACCGGATATCCTCGCAGATATCCCTACAAAAATATACATGAGTCTCATTCTTTAAGATTTGCCAGGTTCTTTTCGTGTGTGCCCACCAAAAGAAACCGGTATGTTGACAAACCACGCGATCACGCGAACTACTCCCTCACGGTTTCACAGACTGCTTCCCTTACAAACCAGCCTGTGCTTATCATAAGTTTTTCACTTATGCCAAACGCTGTTTTCACATCATATCTTATGCACCATGATTTGTCAATCAATGTTTTAATAAAAATACATTACCTTATGCAGCCCATGCTTTTTTAATCAGCCAAGCAATTCAAGAATCTCTTCTTTTGTGAAGCTTGCAGAATCCATTCCTTCGCCCTCGAGCACCTGCTCGGCAAGTTTCTTTTTCCGCTCCTGGATATCGATGATCTTCTCCTCGATCGTTCCCTCTGCCACAAGTTTGTATACCGTCACGACATGCTTCTGTCCGATACGGTGCGCACGGTCTGTCGCCTGGTTCTGCACGGCAACATTCCACCACGGATCGTAGTGGATGACGATGTCCGCGGAGGTAAGGTTTAATCCGGTTCCACCCGCCTTTAAGCTGATACAGAATACCGGAACATCATCGTTATTAAAACTTTCCACCATCTGCATACGTTTTTCCTTATTTACAGAACCGGTCAGAAGATAGTAGTCGATTCCTTCTTTTTTCAGGCGCTCTGTCAGACGGTCTAACATGGATGTAAACTGCGAGAACAGAAGGATCTTGTGTCCTGCTCCGACTGCGTTTACGATCAATTCCATACACATGTCGGTCTTTGCGGATTCTCCATGGTAATCTTCCAGTAAAAGTCCCGGATCACAGCAGAGCTGACGCAGTTTGGTAAGTTCGGAAAGGATCTGCATCCTGCCTTTATGGAACTCTTTCTCATTCTGCTGGCTAAGCATTTCCTTCATCCTGGTCGCATAAGCATCATATAACTGCATCTGTTCGCCATCGAGTCTTGCGAATACATTTTCTTCGATCTTCTCCGGAAGGTCTTTTAACACATCCCCTTTCAGACGTCTTAAAATAAACGGACGGATCATGCGCTGTAAACGCTCCATCTTGTTTGCATCCTGATTCACAGCGATCGGAAGCTCGATCTCCTCCCGGAACTTCTGATAGGTATACAAAAATCCCGGCATCAGATAATCAAAAATACTCCAGAGCTCACTGAGTCTGTTTTCGATCGGTGTTCCGGTCAATGCCAGCTTGAATGCCGCAGTGATCTTTTTGACACCTTTTGCCGCCTGTGTGGACGGGTTCTTGATATACTGTGCCTCATCGATGACCTGAATCGCAAATACAAACTTCTGGTACACTTCGGCATCACGTTTTAACAGATCATACGAAGTAATAAGGATTTCTCCCTCTTTGCTGTGACGGATGATCGACGCACGATCCGGTACACTTCCGGCAACAATGACTGTTTTTAACTGTGGTGCAAAGCGTGTGATCTCTTTCTGCCAGTTGTAGACCAGAGATGCCGGACACACGATCAGGGAACGGCGCAGTTCCTTTTCCCCAGCCTGCATTTCTTGCTGTTCTGCCGTTAAAAGGCTGATGACCTGAAGCGTCTTTCCAAGTCCCATATCATCGGCTAAAATACCGCCGAATCCATTCTCACGCAGCGTCTTTAACCACAGGAATCCATTCTTCTGGTAACTTCTCATGATAGAATTCAGCGCTTCCGGAACTTCATAGTCACTGTCCTCGATCGTCTTCATGTTGCGGACCATGCCCTTGAACTCTTTATTTTTCTCGATTGAGAGAAGCTGATTGTTCTTTAATGCCGCGTCCAGATACATTGCGCGGTATTTTGGTACAATTACAGTGCCTTTTTTGAGGTTTGTCTCCGTCAGGCGCAGATCCTCGCTGACTTCCGCCAACGTGCTTAAACCATCCTCCTCAATATTTAAAAAGTCACCGTTTTTCAAACGGATATACTTCTTTTTCCTGTCATATTTTGAGAGCAGGTAGGCAAGTTCCTCCCGTGACATCTCATCGGAATGAATTTTTAATTCCAGAAGATCACTTTTTAACGAGATACCCACGGAAACGGCCGGGGAAGATACCACCTTTAAATTGCGGAAATTTTCCGTTGTATAAATGGTCATAAATTCACCCAGTCTTCTCAATCCACCTGAAACTAACTGATACAACATCTCCTCATTGTTCTTCAGCACAAAGACTGTCTGGGACAGCGCATATTCATTGAAATACGGTTCCACAAGATTTTTGATGCGGAGTTCCTCTGCGAGATCGCGCACTTCACCCGGTGCGATCTTCTCGAGGACATTATATTTATCATCCCCGTAAGCTGCCATCAGTTTTGCACCTACCGTATTCATATCCTGTCTGTCTAAATAAAGTTCAAACTCAGGTTTCGGCGGCACATAAAGGCTCTCATCAAATCCTGCCTCTTTTTCCACTTTAAAATATTTTTTCAGTAATGGAAGCAGGTCGCGGCAGAACATGGCAAGCTCATCTGCAGCGATATAAGTCTGTCCTCCGGTCTGGCGGTGCAGAAATTCAAAAAATTCTCCGACCGTTTCTTTCATTCCTGCCGGACTGCGGTAGATCATATCCGCGTCATAGAAATAAAAATATTTTTCACCGATGATCACAGAATCATCTTCCAGCATCAGAAAAATACCGGAACCGCCCTGACGGATAATCAGCTTCGGACGCTTTTCTTCCGGTGAAAATGTATAGGTATCCTCCGGTAAAAATCCTACCTCCGCCTCAAACGGCATATCCCCGACTGCCTCAAAAAAGCGGTCAATTCCCACACTGTCTAACTCCATCGTGCGTTCATAACTGCCCGTATACGCATAATATGCATGGAACTGGCTCTGACGTCTTTTATCCATCTCCTGCTGTTCCATAAACGCGATCATACGCTTTGCAGATTCCGTAAATGCATCCGGATGATGATAAAACTCCAGCTTTTTACCATAACGTACTTTTTCGTTGACCTTGATGGAATGTAAAAATGCGGAAATGTTTTTGAGCACATATTTCTGCTCCATTCCAATTTTAAATTCCACCGTGGCATAACTGTATTCCATCTTGAAATAAGGCTCTAACTCCACCTTGCCGTAAATATTTTCCGGTAAAAGATAGGTGGAACCTGCACGCATGGAATAACGGTTTAACAGATTTTTTAATGAAGTATCCGTTTTTAACTCTTTTTCCGTTCGTATGTCCTTCTGCTCTGTCTTCTGGCTTACTCCAAGTTTTGCATTTAAGATATCTTTCGCCTGTCTGCGGTTCACATAGGCAAGCGCAACAGCTACACAATGTTTGCAGATGCCCTCATAGTTGCAAAACGCCTCACAGTTGCAGCGGCTCTCTGAAACTTCCGCATATTCTTCATCTATCACAAGTCGGACATCGTAGTGATCCTCGACTGTTCCTTTTACTCTTCCAATTAATTCTGCCTTTGGAACGCCATCTTCCGTGTATACGTCATAGGAAAATTCCTGCACGAGTCCCCGCTCATACAATTCCTTTCCCCGGCGGTATGCTGCCGGATATGCTTCCTGCTTAATGTCTGATATGGAAAACATGATTGCTGTGCTCCTCAATAGTATATTTTTTGCATCTTTCTATTGTAACATAAATTTGAGGATTCGGTTAGACTTTTTTCACTAAAATACAATCTTGATCTCCGTACCCACACCAACCTCACTTGTCAGCGTCATCTGCGCATCATGCTGCGCGACAATATGCTTTACAATGGCAAGCCCCAGACCTGTGCCACCGGTGGATTTTGACCGGCTCTTATCGACACGGTAGAAACGCTCAAAGACGCGTTCCTGCTGTTCTTTCGGGATTCCGATACCGGTATCTTTTACGATCAGGACCGGTCTGGTATTTTCGATCGTAGTCACGATCGTGACACTGCCGCCTTTTTTGTTGTAGCGCACCGCATTACTGCACAGGTTAAAAAGCAGTTCCTCAAGCAGCGTCTTGTTTCCGCTCATTGGAACAGACGCCCCCTCTAAGTGCAGCGTCACCTCATTTTTATCTGCCTGCATCTGCATGGAATGAATGCACTGCTCCCCAAGGTCATGCAGATCTACCGTCTCAAATTCAAGTTTCAGATCACTGTCATCCAGTTCCGACAGTTTTATGATGTCGTTGATCAATGCCTGCAGACGCTCTGCACTCTTATGGATCTCATTTGCAAAATGCGCGGTATCCTCCCCGCCCGTCATTCCGCTTGCGATCAGTTCCGCATATCCGGAGATCGCAGTCAACGGCGTCTTTAATTCATGGGAAACGTTGGCTGTAAACTCCTGACGCATCTGCGCATGATTTAAAATATCCATATGCTGTTTTTTGATCATGGAAATAAACGGGCGCATTTCCTCGTAAACTTCCGTCTCATCCACCAGGATAATATTATCTGCCATTTTCCCGATCGGTGCCATGAGTCTCCGTGTCAGACGGTAAGAATAAAATACACACATCAGAAATACCATCAGGCCGACCGCTAAGATCAGTCCTGACATCGTAGACACCAGATGATAAATACTTCCGCTCTCTTTCGCAACACGCACAACGTTCCCATCTTCTTTTCTAAGTGCATAATAAAAGGTATGCTTTGACGACGTAGCTGAGACACGGATTGATTTTCCCTCGCCATTTTTTATGGCCTCCGCAATTTCCGGGCGTTCCTTATGGTTCTCCATAGAAGACGCATCTTCCATACTGTCATACAGGACCGTGCCATCCGTATCCACGCAGGTGATGCGCAGCCCGTCATTTTCCAGGGAATACGTGATATCCTTCGAAAGTTCATTCGGACTGATCACCGAGACAACATGTGCACTTGCCTTTAAATCATCAAATATCTGTTCCTCCAGGATCTGATAAAAAAGAAACATAGAACAAACGGCAGTCACCACAATGGCGATTGCCGCAATTAACATAAAACCGGTATTAATTCTTTTTTTCATTCGATCATGTACCCCACATTCCGCACGGTCTTGATGCAGCTTCCTGCTGCTCCAAGTTTCTGCCGCAGTGTTTTGATATGCATATCAACGGTACGGCTCTCTCCTTCGTACTCAAATCCCCATACCTGATCCATAATCTTGTCTCTTGATAAAACAATTCCCTGATTGAGCATCAGGTACTTTAACAATTCAAATTCTTTAAATGTCAGCTCACACAGCTGCCCTGCAACCGTAACGGCATGTTTGTCCATATCCATAAGGATATCTTCATGTATCAGCTGTGAATCTTCATTCATGCGGCTTGTTCTTCGAAGCAGTGCTTTCACACGGGAGATCAGCTCCATGACTCCAAACGGCTTTGTGATATAATCATCTGCTCCAAGATCAAGTCCCTTTACCTTATCAAGCTCACTTGTCTTTGCCGTTACCATAATGACCGGGACATCCGCGGTCGCCTTGTCTGCCCGGATCCTTGTTAAAATATCCAGTCCGTCTTCCCCCGGAAGCATGATATCTAAAAGGATCAGGGATGGGATATTTTTTTCCAGACGCTTAAAAAATGATGCGCTGCCCTCAAATTCTTCCACTTCATAACCGCTGTTTTTGAGCGCATAACGTTCAATTTCACGAATATTAATATCGTCTTCCACTATATAGATCGTTGCCATATTTTTCCTCAATCCCCATTTTTGCGCCCTTAAATCTGATATATCTTCTCGAACTCGTTTAACTGTTTTGTAAACTCTGCGCTCTCCTCTGCATCCAGCTGCTCGGTAAAACTGTGTTCCTCTAACTGGGTATCCTCTAACTGCATCATATATACCGCGATATTCGAACAATGGTCTGCAACACGCTCATAGTTCATTGCAAGATCTGACAATACAAGACCAAGCTCAATGGTACATTTCCCTTTTCTAAGACGCTTCATATGGTTTTTCTTTACTGTCTTGTTTAACTCATCAATGACTTCTTCTAACGGTTCTACCGTCCGCGCAAGTGCCTCATCACCCTCCACAAATGCGTTCGTGGTACGCTCTAAGATATCACGGAGTGCTGTGCTGTATACCTTCATTTCTTCCTTTGCTTTCTTGGAAAATACAGCGCCCTCTTTATACATCTGCTGTGCATTTTCCACCACGTTGATGGAATGGTCGGAAATTCTCTCAAAATCTGTCAGGCAGTGAAGCAAGGATGTCACTTTCAGACTGTCTTTGTAAGATAAATTCTGGCTGCTTAACTTCGTTAAGTATGCACTGAGTTTATCATCATAGGTATCTACAATATTTTCTTTTGCAATGACATCCTCGATCTTTTCTTCGGAGTACTCATCAAGTACGGTCATTGCCTCTAAAAATCCTTCGTGTGTGATCTTCGCCATCTGGTTTGCCAGAGAGTGACACTGCTCAATGGCAAATGCAGGACTGCTTAAGAAGCGATCGTCTAAGATCACAAATACATCCTCTTTCTGATTCTGCTCCTCTTCTGTTTTCGGAATCGTCAAGTAAGCCAGCTTCTCTAATCCCTTTGTAAACGGCAGTAAAACAAGAGTCGCGAACACATTAAATATGGTATGGATCATTGCGATTCCCGCTGCTCCAACGACCTCATTGGTAAACTCAAATCCGATCAGCGCATTGCCTGTATAAAACAATACCAAAAACAAAATCGTACCGATTACATTGAAATAAAGATGTACAAATGCCGTTCTCTTTGCACCTCTGTTTGCCCCGATTGCTGAAATCATTGCCGTCACACAGGTACCGATATTCTGTCCCATGATGATTGGGATCACAGAGCCATAGGTAAATGCTCCTGTTACAGACAGTGCCTGTAAAATTCCGACCGATGCAGAGGAACTCTGGATGATCGCAGTAAGTACAGCTCCTGCCAATACACCAAGGAACGGATTGTGGAACATCGTTAAGATATTCGTAAATTCCGGCACATCTGCAAGCGGTTCTACCGCCCCGCTCATGCTCTCCATACCGTACATCAATACTGCAAATCCAAGTAAGATCTCACCGATATCTTTTTTCTTGTCGCTCTTTTTCGACATACAAAGTATGATACCGATCATTGCAAGGATCGGTGAGAAGGAGGATGGTTTTAACATCTGGATAAAAAAGTTATCCCCCTGCAGTCCACTTAAGCTCAAAAGCCATGACGTTACCGTTGTTCCGATATTTGCACCCATAATGATGCCGACTGCCTGTGACAGCTTCATAATACCGGAGTTCACAAAACCAACCACCATAACCGTCGTCGCCGATGACGACTGGATCACTGCGGTTACACCTGCACCAAGCAACACTGCCTTGATCGGGTTTGATGTCAGAGTCTCTAATATCTTCTCTAATTTACCTCCTGACATCTTCTCCAGTCCGGCACCCATTACATTCATTCCGTACAGGAACAGTGCCAATCCGCCAATGAGGGTCAGTACTCCAAAAATATCCATCTCAATCTCCTTTTGTATGCCGCTTTTCTTATTCTTTACGTTTTTTTGACATATAATTTATTTATACAGCATTTTTCGTCATTTTGCAATTAGCATAAAAAGGAGTATGTAAATTCGCCGTCAACTTTATGTAAAATCTATGTAAAATCTCAAAGAAACCATTTATTTTTGTCTATTTTTAATTTTCATGCTGTCCGGTAATGGAATAGATCACCCACTCCGCAATATTGGTCGCATGGTCTCCGATACGCTCAAAATATTTTGCAACCATCAGCATATCCGTTTCCTGCTCCCCATTTTTTACATTCTCATTGATCTTTTTGATGAGCTGCTGTTTGAACTGGTTGAACAGATCATCCACCACATCATCTTCTTTGATGACCCAGTGTGCCATATCCATGTCTTTCTGCACGAATGCATCCACACTCTTGATGACCATGTCAGTTGTTTCTTTTGCCATTTCCTTGATCAGGTCAAGATTGATCGGATCCCCGGTTTCATAAGCGGCGTCCGCCATCAGTATCGTCATTTCCGAAATATCGGATGCATGATCCCCGATACGCTCCATATCCGTGATCATTTTCAGTGCTGCTGAGATCAGGCGGAGATCTTTTGCCACCGGCTGCTGCTGCAATAATAATTTCATGCAGAGGCTTTCAATATCGCGCTCCTGATGGTCGATCTCCTCATCAAAGCTGATCGCTTTCTGCGCTTTCTCCACATCCTGTCTGACCAGTGCCGAACATGCCATCTCGATCGCCTGCTCGATCAGGCTTCCCATCTCAATCAATTCATCGTTCAATACCTGAAGCTGTCTGTCAAATCTGTTTCTCATGATTTTCCACTTCCCTCTTTCTTTTCCTGTTATAGATTGCTCTACATTTCTACACTTTTTTCTGTATGTCATGGCTGACCCAGCCCGCAGTATCATCCAAAACGTCCGGTGATGTAATCCTCTGTCCGCTTATCCTGCGGCACGGAGAATAACCGCTCTGTCTCACCCGACTCGATCACTTCCCCTAACAGGAAAAATACGGTCTTATCCGAGACACGGACTGCCTGCTGCATGTTATGTGTTACCATAATGATCGTGTACTGTTTTTTCAGTTCAATGACAAGATCCTCGATCTTTGATGTTGAGATTGGGTCAAGTGCTGAGGTCGGCTCATCCATTAAGATGACTTCCGGGTTCACAGCAAGTGCCCTTGCGATACAAAGTCTCTGCTGCTGTCCACCGGACATGCCGAGCGCACTTTTTTTCAGACGATCCTTTACCTCATCCCAGATCGCCGCATCCCGCAGGGATTTCTCCACGATCTCATCCAACTTTGCCTTAGAGCGGATACCGTGTGTTCTTGGTCCATATGCGATATTGTCATAGATACTCATTGGAAACGGATTTGGTTTCTGGAATACCATTCCGACACGTTTTCTTAACAGGTTGACATCCATGCCGGTGTAAATATCTTCACCATCCAAAAGAACACTGCCGGTGATCTTACATCCCTCGACCAGATCGTTCATTCTGTTTAAACTCTTCAAAAAAGTGGATTTTCCGCAGCCGCTCGGTCCGATAAATGCTGTAATCTCGTTCGATGCGATCGACATATTGATATTTTTTAATGCATGAAAATCACCATAATATAAATCCAGATTTGAAATTTTAAATTTTTCTGCCATTTTTTTCTCCATTCTACTGTTTCGGCGCTTCAAATTTTTTTGCGATCAGGGAGGATACCCCGTTGATGATCAGTACCACGATAAGAAGTACAACCGCCGTCGCATATGCCTCATTGGTATGCATACCCTCACGCGATAACGAATACATGTGGATCGCTAAGGTACGGCCGGAATCAAAAAATCCTGCAAGGTTTGCCACCGTACCTGAGGTGTAAATAAGTGCCGCCGTCTCTCCGACGATTCGCCCGATTGCTAAGATAATGCCGGATAAAATACCCGGGATCGCACTCGGAAGTACAATTTTAAATATGGTACGCAGTTTTCCTGCGCCGAGTCCGAAACTTCCTTCACGGAATGAATCCGGTACGCAAAGAAGTGCTTCCTCCGTCGTTCTCATGATGACCGGGAGTACCATGATTGCAAGCGTCGCTGCACCTGCCATCATTGAGTAGCCCCATTTTAATGCTGTCACGAAAAACAACATACCAAAGAGTCCATAAATAATAGAAGGAATACCGGAAAGTGTCTCCGCCGTCACACGGATGATCCCGACTAACTTGTTTCCCTTTTTTGCGTATTCCACGAGGTAGATCGCTGCGCCCACACCAAACGGTACGGATAACAAAAGCGCCAGCACCGTCATAAACAGTGTGTTGATCATCGCCGGGAGCATCGACACATTATCCGAATTATAAGTCCATGCAAACAGCGATGGTTTTAAATACGGGATACCGCGGATTAAAATATAACCCACCAGAAATACCAGGACACCCACAGTCAGCACTGCTGCGACAAGTACTAAAAGCAGCAATAAGAATGAGCCCGGATGTTTCGTATATGATTTGATCTTATCTTTGAAAGACTGCTGATTGATCGCAGCAATCTCAGTTTCCATATGTTTTTCCATCTTAATCTCCCTTCTTGCGTGTGAAAAATCTTATTTTTCACACTACTTTCCCCTTTCTAATTGTCCTTTGTACGTCTTTTTAAAATAGAGAAAGAGACATTGATGATGAGGATAAACACAAACAGTACCACACCGGTTGCGATCAGTGCTTCTCTGTGAAGATCCGTTGCGTATCCCATTTCCATTACAATATTTGCCGTTAAGGTACGGACACCTTTAAAAATACTCGATGGAACCCGCGCCTGGTTTCCGGCTACCATCATAACTGCCATCGTCTCACCGATTGCACGTCCGACACCGAGCACGACTGCTGCCATGATACCGGATTTTGCTGCCGGAACGATCACGGTAAAAACACTTCTCTCATGGGTTGCTCCAAGTGCAAGTGCCCCCTCGTAATAGCTGTTTTCCACCGCACGGATCGCAGACTCTGACACACCGATAATGGTCGGCAGGATCATGATTCCAAGCAGGATCGAAGCGGTTAAGATACTGTTTCCATTTCCTTTAAAATGTTCTCTGATAAACGGCACCAATACGACCAGACCGAAAAATCCATATACAATAGAAGGGATGCCTGCTAAGAGATCCACGATCGGTTTTAAAATGCGGTACAGTTTTTCCGGACAGAAGCGGGCCATAAAGATTGACATCAGTATTCCAACCGGGACTCCGATTAAAAGTGCTCCTCCGGTTACATAAATACTTCCTAAGATCATCGGAAAGATTCCGAATATATTATTGGTCGGTTTCCATACTTTTCCCGACAAAAACTGCCATACACCGATTTTCTGCATTGCCGGAAATCCGTTTGCAAACAAGAACACACAGATTAAGGCTACCGCGATAATGGATATGACTGCCGTAAAGAGGAAAACGCCTTCCATTACTTTTTCTTTGATATGATTCATTATTTTTCTCCAGACTGATAAAAAGTTGTGTACGTTATTTATGTAAAGACCGGCAGAGTAACTGTCTCTCCCGGTCTTTACCTGATGTTTTATAATAAGGAATTCTATGAAATATGTTGTTTGTATCTGTCTGTATTACTCTGTAACGCCATCCCAGGATGTAATTTCGCCTGTGTAGATGCCTTTGACTGTATCTTTGGAAAGATCTGCAGTCGGGTTGTCGTTGTTTACGATGACTGCGATACCATCCATTGCGATCACGGCTGCTGTTAAGCCGCCCTCTGTCTCAGAATCTTTTAATTCACGGGAAGCCATACCTATATCACAGGTTCCATCCATAGCTGCTGTCATACCTGTGGTGGAATCGCTTTCCTGGATCTCGATCTCTGCACCGCTGTTGACTGCGACATATGCCTCTTTTAATTTTTCCATAACAGGTGTTACGGAAGAAGATCCTGCTACAACAACTTTTCCGCTTGCGCCGTTTGACTCGAATGCTGCTGCACCGTCATCTACCGGGATGTATTTATTATCAGAAATAACTGCCTGTCCGTCTGCACTCATGATAAAGTTGATAAAATCCTGTGCCACATCGCTTGGTGTTCCTTTGGTTGCAATATTAAATGGTCTTGCGATCGTGTAATCCCCGCTCTTGATATTATCTACGGTAGCTTCTGCTCCATCAATGGAAACTGCTTTTACACTGTCGTTTAGGGAACCAAGTGATACATATCCGATGGAGTATTCATCACCTGAAACTGTTGTTAACATAACGTCGGTACTGTTTGTGATGATTGCTTCATCGGTTGTATTATCAATTTTCTCACCGGCATCATTTTTCTCTTCCACACCGAACAGCTCGATGAATGCTCCTCTTGTACCGGAACCATCCTCACGGGATACAACGTTGATGTACTCGCTGTTGTCGAAATCGCTGGATTCTGCTGCCGCACTTGCTGCTGTCGTATCCGGTGTGACATCTGCTGACTGATCTGTGGAATTATCTGCAGCGCCTGATGTGTCTGTGCCTGCATCTGTATTTGTAACTGCTCCTGCATTTGCACTTGCATTTCCACTGTTACCACAGCCTGCGATCATGCTGGCTGCCATCATACCTGTTAATAACATACACATTACTTTCTTTTTCATTTTCTTAATCCTCTCTTTTTTCCAATTTGCAGGTTGTCCGTCCTGCCATTTTCTTTTCATTTCCTTTTGACAGTTTTTACTTTACGGCACTTATGTAAAATACATGAGAGAAGTTTGGTAAAATGTATGTAAAATAATGGTAAATGTTTCGCTTACTTTTCCGTATTTTCCGCCTGCTGATAACTCATAGCAAAAAAATACTCCTGGGAATTCAGCTTTACATCCGAATCTGTCACTCTCGAATAATTACCGTCACTGCCGAGTTCCCTTGCTTTTACATTGTCTTTTAACATCAGGTGAAACATAGCCATAATGCGCTCTTTGATCGCCTTATCCCAGATCGGTGCTGCAACCTCAACACGCTTTGTTGTATTTCTGGTCATAAAATCCGCAGATGCAATATAAACTTTTGCGTCTTCCTCATCTGCTCCAAACAGATATATTCTGGAATGCTCTAAATACCGTCCGACAATACTGATCACCCGGATATTTTCCGTATATCCTTCCACGCCCGGAATCAGGCAGCAGATTCCACGGATGATCAGTTCTATTTTTACACCGGCTTTTGATGCCTCGACTAGTTTGTCAATGATGACCTTATCTGTCAGGGCATTCATTTTTGCTCCGACATAAGCCGGTTTTCCTGCTTTTGCTTTTGCGATTTCCTCATCGATCATTACAATTATCTTACTCTGCAGACACTTCGGTGCCACCAAAAGATATTTCGTTTTCTCCACGAGCTGCTCTAAACAGAGAGCATGAAAAACTTCTGCTGACTCCTCGCCGATTTTTTCATTTGCAGTCATAACAGATAGATCTGTATATAATTTCGCCGTCTTTTCATTATAATTACCGGTTCCAATCTGCGTGATATGACGAATCTCGCCGTCTTTTTTGTAGGTGATCTGACAGAGTTTCGAATGCACTTTGATATGGTCGATACCGTAAATAATGCGGCAGCCTGCATCCTCTAACCGTCTTGACCATTCAATATTATTTTCTTCATCAAACCGGGCACGCAATTCTACCAGCACAACAACTTCTTTTCCGTTCTCGGCAGCATCGATTAAAGCCTCTACGATCTGTGAATTTTTTGCCACACGATAAAGTGTCATGCGGATGGATACAACTCTCTCATCCTCGCCAGCTTCTTTCAAAAGTCTTATAAAAGGCTTCATGCTCTCATATGGAAAACTTAAAAACCAGTCTTTTTCTTCGATCTGGTCGATCACAGGCAGATCATTGCGGATGCATGCCGGCTGCTGCGGCACTCTCTTTTCAAAAAACAGTTCTCTTTTTTCTCTCAGAGAATCCTGGATCTGCGAAAAAAATGATAACTCTAATGGTGCCTCCGAAAAGTAAACCTGGTCTGCTCCAATTCCAAGTTCTTTGCGCAGATTTTCAATGATCGTCACATCCAGCACCCGGCTGTGTTCCAGTTTTACCGGGCAGAGTCTGCGTCTGGTGCGGATCAGTTTCTCCATGGAATCCCGGTAGTCAAGATCCTCATCATAAAACGCTTCATCCACATCAATGTCCGCATTGCGGATGATACGGATCAGTGATTTGCTTTTTACTGTATACCGTTCAAACACCAGTGGCAGAAAATGAAGGATCAGTTCTTCCACCAGCATATAGCGCTCTTTTCCTGAAGGAACTTTGATCAGGCGTTCAAACACTTCATTGCTGCATGGGATAATTCCAAGCTTTTCTCCATTTTTTGTTCCAAGCACAACAACTGCATAGATTTCCTTATTTTTCAAAAATGGAAATGGCTGTTTTTTTCCAATTACCTGTGGGGATAACAAAGGCATCAGCGCCTCCTTAAAATAATGCTCCAGAAAAACTTTATCGTCCGGCTGCATATCTGCAAAACTTAAGAGTTCTACCCCCTCCGCTTTCAAAAGCTGCATATAATTCCTGTACACCAGATCTTTCTGTTCCGATAAGATTCTTGCCGCATCAAAAATTGCCGCAAGCTGTTCCTTTGCTGTCATTTTTGTTTTGTTATCATGTGCTGTTTTATCCACATGCATCTGATCGTGAAGTGATCCGACTCTCACCATAAAAAATTCATCCAGATTGCTCTGAAAAATAGATAAGAAAGACATGCGCTCACACAGCGGCACGAATGGATCCGCTGCCTCCTCCAGCACACGCTCATTAAATTTTAACCATGATAATTCCCTGTTTTCCAAATATTTTTGTTTTTTTTCTGCCATCCTCTTT
>ENA-OYZB01000366-OYZB01000366.1-human-gut-metagenome-genome-assembly--contig:-NODE-366-length-22997-cov-8.612893_pt1 | contig 22997 bp, 20 predicted proteins | sample MGYA00243258_ERZ653467 | MGnify/ENA primary metagenome ERZ653467 (study PRJEB26926, sample SAMN06165011) | human gut metagenome | biome: ENVO:00009003; feature: ENVO:2100002; material: ENVO:00002003... | reverse complement strand
TATAGATAGGTGTAGCCCAATGCAGATAAAACCACGCACCAACAAGGCATAGTAACACTGCCCCTACAAACCAAGGCCAATGGATAATATATTTAAAAAGTAATGCCTGAAAATCTATCTGTTCTTCACTAGTAGCATGACTTTTCTCATATTGCTTTTCTTCTTTCATAACTCTTTCTTTTTATTTCAGGATATTAAATAACAAACTGGCAATGGAAACAAGGATGGATGTAGCAGAAAACCATAGGCTCGTACTAGTTCCGATATCCGAATTTCGAGCTTTCGCCTTATTGGGAGTTACGTAAAGAATATCATTCTGCTGCAGATAATAGTAAGGGGAAAGAATAGTCTCCGCCTTATTCAGATCCAAAGGAATAATTTCCTGCTTACCATTGGCATTCTCACGTATCAGTTTAACATCATCACGCAAACCATATACAGTCATGTCTCCTGCCATAGCCAAAGCTTCCAAGACATTCACCTTTTCATTGGATATCGTAAATGTACCGGGACGGGCAACTTCACCAATCACAGAAATCTTATAATTCACCATACGGACCGTTACAATAGGAGTTTCTTTGATATAAGGTTTCAGCCTTTCCACAATCATCTGTTCAGTCGCCTTCTTGGTTAATCCACCAACATGAAGTTCACCCAATACAGGAAAGTTTATATTACCGTCATTATCTACTAGATATTGTTGCAGAACAGGCTGAATTGTAGCGTAGTTCAAGGCCATATTATTCTGTGTTGCAACAGTTAAATTAAAAGGTGCCGCCAATTCAGGACTGGTACACGATACTACAATGGTTAACAAATCCTTTGGCATAATCTTTGCATCATACAATTGTGCATCCTGGGTACTATACAATACCACTTCAGCATCCTGCAGGTAAGGTACTTTTTTGTAAGACTGGCAGGCTGTTAACAGAAAAGCTGCTAATACGTAATAGCCTAGTTGTTTCATTCTCTTCATATATTTCTTTCTATTATTTTTTATTCTATCTTTATTAAAACTCAATCACTATTTACCTGTTGTATTTCCAGATTCATTATATGCTCCGTCTTTTGCTTCAAAAATAACAGAAGGCTCTATAACATTTATCGTATGCCATGCCCCTGCAGGTATTTGGATACCGAATTTACCTTCTGTAGGAGATAGTATCTGACGTGAAACTTCTTTAAAACTTTTTTGTCTTATCACATCATCACAACAGGAAGTTGCTTCATAAACATATTCATCTACTTCTTCATAGATAATTTCTTCTAATCTACCAACAAGGCATATTACAGTTTCCGCCGTCTTTTCATGTCGATGAATAGCCACTTCTGTCTGTGGTTGCAAAGCGTTGAGCATACGTTGGCTGGTGTCGGCAGATGAAGTGCGCAAGTCGAAGTTCTGACGCAAACGTGGATTTTCTATAGCCTGCTCCAATAATTTTTCCAAAAATTCTTTATCAAATTCCATAACTATTATTTTTCAATAATGCGAGATATTTTTCATGTAGATGATAATATTTTTTTATAAACAAAATATAAGTAATAGACAATACAACCAATGTAGTAGCCAAATACAGCCAATGAGCAAGCACTGTATTGGGACAGAGGTAGATAAATCCAAGAGAAATCAATAACTGCATAACCATATACAACGATGCCACTTTTACATGTCCTATTTTTAATTCATTAGCCATAATCTGATAAGCATGCTTACGATGTGCCTCGCCCAAGTCCTCGTGCAACATAATACGATGTACAATAGTTAGACAACCATCCACACCATATACTAATAAGAATATCAGCCAAGTAATATCCCCTGTCTCAATTATCACATTTCCCAACAGAAACAGCATGATAAAGGCAATACCAATAGAGCCGACATCTCCAGCAAAACATTTGGCCTTACCTCTCGGACGGAAATTAAAGATACAAAACACCAATAAAGCGAGAATCGTTGATATGATCAAACTCTGTTTTATAAAAGCACCATTTATATTCACCAATGCCAACGGAATCAATACAGCCAAAGAATATCCTGCCGTGATGCCATTGATTCCATCCATGAAGTTTATTACATTCGTAGCACCGACATATACTATTAGTGCCAATAGTATAATCCACCACATTGACCAATGTAATATACCGAGTTGATAAAATGCCATTGCCGCAGCTGTAAATTGAGCGACCAATCTTACAGAGTCTGGTAATGAATGGATGTCATCTACAAAGCTAACGCCTGCCACTAATGTCAGACCTGCTAGAAACCAAGGATAATGAAACCCGAAAAAGGCACCCCAAACCCATACACCAATCAAAAAGATTATACCTCCACCACGCAATACAATCGTAGAGTGTGATGAGCGTTCGTTCGGTTTATCAATGATATTACACTTATCCGCAATATGGAAATAGACGAACTCTGCAATGATAAGCAGAATGAAAATAATAATGTATGTTATCATATGAATTAGTTTTGTCTGAATATATCCGATAAGACCTAATAATTCGTTTCTTCTTCCGCTTCAAATTTTATAATTCGTTAGTACATCCAATGGTTCCCACCCAAGCTCTTTACGTGCCTTCTCATTACTAAAAGTGAGATTCTTGGTCATCTTTTCTAATTTATAGCTATTGAGAGGAGCTTTGGAGCCTAAAAAATTACCGACAAAAGCCATACACTTAGCCATCCACATCGGAATACTGATAGGTTTACTCTTACCCAATTGATTTGCTACCGATTCACTAATCTGACCAAATGTTGGTTGGAATGTATCACATACATTATATACACCACCTTTCTTAACCAAAGCAGGCATGATATGAGCAATATCTTCCGCTATCAAAATGCTCTTCACAACCTTGCCTCCAGCAATATTCATATAATACCCTTTCTTCACACCATTTACCATAGCACCCAGATTACCTGGAGCATCTTTACCAGCAAGAAGTGAAGGACGGAGAATTCCGAGAACAACATTATATTTCTTACACCACTTAGTCAGATATTCCTCGGCTAGAATCTTACTTTTAGCGTATGGAGTATCACCTCTCAACGGATGTTCTTCGGTGATCAGTTCACCAAACTCACAACCATATACGGCCACAGTACTGATAAAAACAAGAGCCTTAGGTGCACCCACCTTTTCCAACGCATTACACAAATGAACTGTACCTGTATAATTTACATCAAAGAATGCCTGTTTCTCAGCTTCAGTCTTAGGCACCACATGAGCCTTACCACAAGCATGCAATACTACATCATAATGTTGTTCCAGCTGAGGAATCTCCTTTGCCAAATTCGTTTTAATCATATCATCAGGGGTAACACCACAAGTGGTCACCTCATACATTTTGTCCAATATTGGACGGATATTCTTACCAAGAAACCCCGTACCACCGGTAAACAGTAATTTATCCATTATATAGCTTTCAAGAATTTATCTAGAATTACACTTTCAGAATACTTACTCACAGCCAAAGCTCTTGCCTTTCGGCCCATCTCAGTCAAAGTTGCTCTATCCCACTTTTCAGGCCATCTACAATAACCAATGCCTTCCTCACGAATCAGCAAATCTATCTCACTATCTTTAGGTCCAAAGAACAAAATCGGACGACCTGATGCCAGAATGTTGTAAGTCTTACTTGGAACACCCAAACCATACATCCCCCCTTGAAGAGTTACAAGTGCAATATCACAGGCCGCCAACACCTCATTCTGCTGAGATCGGAAATAAGGACCGTGGAAAAAGACATTCTTCTGTTCACGAGCCTTAAGTTTCTCCTCCATCGCTCCTGTTCCATACAGATGTAATTCCACATCCTCCGGAAGCATATCCATCACTTTGTCAAGTCCTTGAACACGACCAATATTTCCAGCATATTCCAGAACAATTCTACCTTTCGGAAATGGCTGCGGTTTGATATTGTCAATATCAGCCCAATTTTCAATAATAGTAATCTTTGGATTTCCCCCTTTACCAATCTTCTGTTCCAATACATTTGCCATATCACGCCCAAGAGCAATCAGTTGATCAGCCTTCATATAAGCCCTATCAAAGATATGTTTGAGCAGACTGTACATAGGTAGTTTTAAGCCAGCGGGACGGGTATTCTCAGGAAATACATCATGCACAAGAATATTCAGTTCAAATCCTCTTTTTTTCTTTAGTCTCGCCATTAATGGAATCATAGGAGCCGGATTCGTCACCATCAACACCTTATCTCCGGTACATACATACTTGCGTACCAAAGCTATCATTCTTCGACTCATTAAGATAAAAGAAAGAGCCTTACCCTTGGTGGTATTCTTATCCAAATCAGCACCTAACACACGATGTACCTCAATGCTCTCGTGGAGTTTAAACTTATTATTTGCGTCAAGCTTCTTTCGCTTGTCATATATCTCAGGACCACAAATTACTCCCACGTTGTACTTCCGTACCATCGCATTGGCAATCTCGCCAAGGATATAGCTCGTAGAAGTTTCATCAGGTGGAAAAAGTTCGGTTACTATCCAAAGTCGTTGAATTATATTAGCCATTATTTATATTCTTTTAGTATTTTCCATTCACAAATAAAAAGCCTTCCGTAAGCACTCAATTACTTACACTCCTATTGACACTTCTCACTAATTTTCTTGAAATCTGTACTTGTTGCCATAATACCTGCTTTTTTTTATACAAAAGTGTAGTACTTCATAGCCCAATGCTTAAGAAGCAATTAAGTGCTTACAGTGAGGAGTAGCAGCCCGAGGAAGCACCCAGCCCCACCTACTCTAGAGTACAAAGCTTACCGCCACTATCAGTCCATTTTGGAGCGTCCTACTCCTATGACACACCATCCAGTAGAGAATGAAACTATCGGAAGGAATATGAAATACTCAATGATTTAGAATGTCATTTTTGCTGAAACCATGATCGTAATATAAAGGATATCTTGGAACACAAAAAGAACTTATTCACATAGTTCCATTAACTTCAAATCATTTTTGTTCGTTGCTATCGGTTGAAAGTACAAACTATTTGAAATATTCAGACCTGCAGGAAACTTGAACACTCCGAATTGAAAGGTGTAAAAAGGCATACGGTCTTTTTTTTCTTTATAGATTTCCTTAAAGCCATCCTGAAGATTACCACAATACATGTGCACAAAATCATTTTTAATGCCGACACCACGTTTTCTTCCAAACAAAAATTCCATTTTTGATAAATTACGTCCATCCCCTTCTACTGTCGTTGAGAATACGTATTTGTCCTTCCATTGGCATCCGTAAATACAAGAGCCATCAATCGGAGCAATCGCCCTCACACTATAGTCAGCAGGATTCATCAGATAGATGAAACCATCCGAAAATGGAGAATCTGTAGCATAAAGCAATCCTTCTGGTAGCGCGAACACTACACAACTACGGTATTTCTGATCGTTGCAACATACACGTTCCACCGTCTTAAAATTGTCAGTCACTTTCCAAATAGCAGAAGCTTCATCAAAGTCGCCTGTGAAAATCCAAAGACAGTCTCTGTAAGGATCACTCACAAGAGTATGCACATGATTGATAGTGTCTTGTGGGAATGTGTACACAACTTTCCATTTATCAGTAGAGTCTCTTTTATATATGGACACAGGACATTTTCCCATATTGAGTAGATATCCTCCGAAATATACACTTTCATCAACTGAAGATATTTGCTCAACTTTCGAGAACATAAGCGGTCGTACACTTTCATCACAATTATATCCTTTTGAAACAACTCCAGAAACTAAATCAAGTTCAAAGGTTTTATTATCGTAAGAAAGAAGTATCGTTCTTTCATCTAACGCAATAGCAGCTCGAACACCTGCACGAAGTAAACGATTCAGATAATTGCACCGGCTAAGATACTTTTCCTTGAGACCTTCAGAAAAACGAATATATTTTACAATAATTCCTTGCTCATATATCAAAACAATTCCATGTTTGTAACAAACAAGCCTTCCTGAAGGTAGGTAACACAATGGAATACAATTATTAATAACTTTTTTAATCATATTCAACCTAGCATTTTTTTGTAATAATCGCTATACAAATCAAACACAACAGGCATAGAATAACATGTCGATACTTTTTCAAAGGCTTTACGTCTAAGTTCATCTGCCTCAGTTGTATTTTTTTGTGCCCAAAGAATTGCATCAGCAATACTCTTCGCAGATTTTGCTTCCACTAATAATCCACATAGACCTCCATCAACAGCCGTGAGCATGTCCGGGATTGCAGCTCTTGGACATGACAACACAAGACTTCCCTTACTCATGGCCTCCAATATCGATATAGGAAATGCTTCAGAAGAATAATAAGTTGGCAACGCTATAATATCCATCTTCTCCATATATGCAATGGCTTCATTGTTAGGTCGGCGGCCTAATGTATGAATACTTTTTCCCTCATCTGAGCCAATTCTACTCTTTAGTTCAACAGCTATATCGTTAGTTGCTGGGCCAATAAGATTCAAAGTAGTACCATTATTCAGGCTTTTAACAGCATCTACTAACTCATATATACCTTTTGTCGGCACAAGGTTTCCAATAAATGCGATACTTTTATATGTACGTGGGGATAAATCTACATCAGTGATAACATTTATAAAATTGGGGGCAATATGCACTTTTCCTTTTAATTTTGGTATTGAATTTAGGAAATCTGAGGATATCGAATCAAGCACCAAAATTATATCATATAATGGGAGAGTCTTTTTCAGCAGTAGGGATAGCAATCCCCCTCTCTGATAATCATCTTTTATACAGCCATAATGACAATGCAATATACTCTTTGTCTTGTATTTCTTGGCAAGTTTAACCAAGAAGTAATCTCTAAGGGTTCCAAGGCTGCCAGACGTTGCTGCATGCATAATTGGGTAATGGTCTGATTTTAAAGCTCGTTTTACATCAAAATATACCTCCCTTAAATCAAGAAGACCATCAATAACACGCTTGACAAATGAAGCCTCGGCAAGCAAACCTCGTCGAGCTGATAAGTTAACATGGACCAACTCAAAATCTTCACTCTTATAATTATTCAAGTATTGTCTTGTCCATGTTTGAGTTCCCCCATTTCCAGACGTACCAGAAACAAATAATACTTTATTCACTTTCAATTATCTCTATATATTTTTTAACAAATATCTGTTTGGAGAACATTCTTATTGCAGTGTCTCGGCAATCATTACCCATCTTGTTAATATGATTACTGGATAATCGTAGAAACCTAAAAAATGCATTAGCAATATCATCAACATTATTGGGATCAAAAAGAAAACCATATTTGTCTGATGTGATAATATTGGGATTGTCACAAACGTTGCTACACAATACAGGCACCCCACAGCTCATAGCTTCACATACAACGTTAGGAAAACCTTCGTAAATAGATGGCAAACAAAATGCTAATGACTTTTGATATTCTGGAATGATGTCATTTGTAGCCTGGTGAAACACAAACCGATCATCCATATGCAAATCCCTTATGAGATTATGACAATTTGTTTCATATTCGGGCGTATCTGTATTTCCATACCAGTCAAATGTAATATCGAATCCCTTCTCTATTACCTGATGGGCGCCCCGAATATAATTCAGGATGTTCTTTTGTGGAGTGATTCGACCAACAGATACAATTCTATTGATTTTCTTAATACTATTATCTTGAATAAATTTATCTGTATCAACAAAATTTGTAATCGTACAAATATTCTTGCCGAAAGCTGGATAATGAGTTCTTAAAAAAGCCTCCTGAGAATGTGAATTTGGTACAATAGTATCCGCAAATTTATAAAGGAAAAAGCGGAGTCTTTCATTCATACCGATATATTGTGTCGTGTTGCGTTCAGATACAATTAATTTGAACCTACCACTAAGAAGTTTTGAACAACAAGCTATCAGACTCGGGGACTCCTGATAAGCTATTACTACATCTGGAGCCATTTTTTTTATACGAGAAGCGATGAGAGGAATCCTACGTAACGGAGATTCAAAAGAAGAATCATATACATGGGGGATACCATTATCAGAAAGAACAGGCATATAAAAACTATCATTATGATAGGTCATTACAGATATATCGTATCCGGATTCTTTCAATAAGTACGCTAATCCTACCAATTGACGTTGAGCCCCACCTGGACATAAATCATCTATCAAGCAAACTATTTTTTTCATATCTAATTCCAAAATAAACCTTTACACATCAAATATGGCAATGGTGTGAAGAATATATCAGGAGATGTGGTAACTGCGAGAGCTCCGCCTATCACATATCCATACCTCATGAACAATAAAAAGGAACAAGAGCATACTAATAAATAAAGCATCTTGGGCTTTGAAAATCCAAAATGTTTAAACCACACAAAAATGCACAATACTCTAAGAAACCAGTAATAGCGTGATCCCATCTCTGGAATAAACTGAATTATATTTATAAATGAAAAAATAAATAGATAAAACAACAAGAGTTTTGAATTACCATCTCCATTTCTCTGAGAATCTGTTTGTTTTATCAATTGCCATGTCATGATAATATAAGACACCTTCATCATAAATTCGAATGTTGCTTGAACCCACCAATATCCTGACCTTTCTTCCTGAAGAACATACTTTGAAAATGCTTCATCTGACAAATAAATACTAGCCCACGTCTGAAGGGATGGAGGTAATATATCAATATCGATATAGCTCATCAAGTTGGCATCCAGAAAAGCAAGAGGGATAGACAACATTGCCATTGTTTTGAAGAATTGAACATTCTTTGGAAGAATCAAATAGACCAAAAAAGCTCCTACAAATGGCAATAAAGCAGAATGGCACATAGGTGCGAGACAAATCAGAATTAATGCTCTTATTTGTAATCCTTGATAGAAAAACAAAACTGAAGCCATTATGCATAGCCAAAAACCAGTTGCAAAACGAGGATTCTGAACTGTCAATATATCACGAGGAAAAATAAACATAGCCAAAAGAATTACACCTAATATTGACGCATTCTCAAACCGATCATCCTCAGTTAAGAACTTCATAGTTCCTAACTGACATAATGTAATAGGGATAGATGCCAATAAAAAGAAAAAATGATAATTATCAGTAAAAAGCTTAACAAACCAAATCAGGATGCTTTCATATATGTCACGTGGAGCTATATCAGAATGCGAAAAATACGCTTCCACATCATGAGTTAGCTGATCAGTTGATACATTTGTAGTCTCAAACCTCTCAAGAATTCCGATGAAGTCATCATATTTTTCTGTATTTGTAGGTGCCATATGCCAACATAGCAACAGGCTAAACAAGAAAAAAATTACATATGAAGATTTTGACTTTGCATGAAAAACCGAGTGAACCCAGGCTCCAAAAGGGAAAATGATGTACAATATCATTTTTTGACCTAGATTTGAATTATTTGTATTATCCATGAATTCTTTCATTTCTCCCTATACACAAAACAGAGGGGTAACCAATCCAATTACACTTCTACAATATCATAGAATATTTGATTTTATCTCTCCTAATCTTGCAATAATCAATAACTTCATCTGTAAACTCACCAAAGAATGTCTTACCGGAAGTCTGCACAGTAGTGACTGTTTGATTTTTTATATTAAACTCAATTACATGTGGAATATTTGCTTCATCTAGAATAATATCAAAACTAAGTAATCTATTTGGAACGTTCTTTTTTGCCACATATGTAACCAACTCCATCACCTTATCAAAATTGGGAATTTCAAATGTATTCTCCGTCAGTGAAATTCCATTGATATTATCATACCTCTTTCTTTGTGAATCAGTGGCAAACTTTGCCAAAGTGCCATCTGCCTTTATTGGGCATGCATACCCTCCCCCCCAAACATTATCTTTAAAGCTTCCCTTTGCTCCTACTCTTAGATATCCTCCAATAAAATGAATAGCATCGTCTTTGACAGAACGATAGGTAAAGATTCTCAAAGTACTAAATGATGTCTCATTAAATTGTTTAACAAACGCAGAAGGATTAACGCACTCCTGAAGAATAAAATCTTTCTTATATACCTTTGTCAAATGAGCTAACGAAAGCTCCTGTCCTTCGTCATTAATCCAACGTCCATCATCTCTAAGTCTATATAAATGAACACCATTTCCACCACTTGTATCAGTTGTAGGTTTACAGATGAATTTTTTAAGTTTCTTAACCCTTTCATTCGACGTAATCCTCTTTGCAAACTCATCTTCGTTCATCGATATAACATGATAATCGCGATCCATAAAATCACCATCAATGTTTCTCAAAATACATATCGGGAAAATATCACGATTCATCAGCAATTCATACATATTCTTGTTACCATATACAGTCAAAGCAGCTTGATCATTAAGAATCGGCTCTACTACTGTGTGATAGATGTCATCAGACAGAATATTTGCATCCTCGCCACAAAAATTGGCATAAAATCTATAGAAATCCACATTTACATTAGCATAAATTGGCTTCCATTTATTAATAAAGTCTGTTTCTCCGCCTCGTTTTGAAAGTGTCACACCAGCCGACTCGCAAAAGCGTATCAACTCCTTCTTATGGTTACTTATGTACACTCCATTAATTCTGGTAGATAGCAACTTCCTAAAAAAATGTTTAAGCATAATATTATATTGTTTATTTATTCAAATTCAAATTAAGATAATTACCAAACTTATAGTCCCACTCCATTGGTTCAAAGGGCACAATACCACTCCAATGGAAAAAGGTCAGCTCGCCAAAATATATATTTCCATTTATGTTATATAAATCTACGCGTACGTGCTTGAGACCACTTGAAAGTTTCTCCGCAACTAAAATCATCTCTTCATATTTTTTGGGTTTTGTAGGCCAAATGTCTGCATTTGGATGACCGTTTATGACTGGAAGATGATTGAAGTCCCTATCATAAAAATCAAATCTCGTATCATTCTGTTGGCGTCCAGTAGCAACAAACAGGAATTCAACTTTTCCATCAAAACAGAAAAATTTATAGTCTTTCAATTCAAAGCCACTTTCGTCCTCCATATACTTCTCTGCAATATATCGATGAGGCACATTTCTGTATGGATATTCTTTGCTAATAAGAGTATAATCTCTACCACCGTCAGATCTCAGTTTTGCAATTGCAGTTTGAATATCAAGTTTAGACTTATCCTTACATACAACAACGCCTCCTGAGTCATTAGTCGCTTTCACAACAAATTGCGAAGGAAGGGTGTCCCATTTGATATCATCTACAGAATTCCAGATACCCAAAGTCGGAATAATATAGTTTTCTCCTACTATGGAAGCCACATATTTTTTTGCTTCAATTTTATCAACCATCTGAGTATATTCAGGATGTTTGTCATTCAACTTTAGCCATTGAAGTTTTTCGTTGTATGTCCTAGGATTTTTAAAATCCATCCAATATCCCATCTCAAGCCTAAACTTTACTTTTGTAAATAACTCATCCGGCATAATAGGGGCGAAATAATCCCATGCAACTCGAGCCACAACTATGGGCTTGTGAAATAGGTAATAAAACAATTTATAAATATTTGATTTAGCCATATTACAATCCCTGAAATAGGTCTAACCATTGATTTGCAATAATTGAAACATCGAAATGTTTTACCATTTCAATTGCATTCCTTGACAACTGTTCTCTTTGAGTCTCATTATCCACATAATATTGAAGACGTTCTGCCATATCTTTCTCTGTTGGCTTTGTTATAATGCCACTCTCGCCATCAGTTATCATATCAAATACCGTTTCATAAGTACCAAACACACAAGGCACACATCCGAAAACCATTCCTTCTGTTATTGACATACACCAACTTTCACTCCATGATGTTACTACTACAAACTTTGCTCTTGCATAGTAGTCTTCAACATTATCTTGACGTCCGATTAATTCTATATTTTGTACATTATTTCTTTTCACATAATTTCTATTATTTTCTAAATCCCTGCCGTGTCCGATAATGATAGTGTGCCACGTTGGATTTTTCTTTTGAAATAACTGCCACATCCTTATGAAGCCAATAGCATTCTTATTCTCATTATTCACGCGACCAACCCAAATAATAAGGTTTTCTTTTTTAATAGAAGAAAGGTCGGAAACAGCAGAAAATGTATTGGGATTATTAATGGCTACAAATTTTTCCTGAGGGAACGAAGATACATGCCTTACAATTCTATCCCAAAAACGACTAGATATATAGCAGACCTTATCGGATATCTGAAGTGCAGTCTTTGTATCTCTTTTCTCTGAGACCTCCATGTGCTTCCTATACAAAGCAGGGAAACATACAGATACTAGCTTAAAGCATTTTTCTTTAAGATTCCGAGCTTTTATGTTCTTGAGATGTTTCCGAGTTATATTTTCACACAGGAAAGGCTGAGTATGACAAACTGAAACAATCTTCAACCCGTCAGGGAGTAATTTCAATATACGATTGTTCTGAAGATTCTGACTAACTACAATGTTAATATTATTTTCATTAATAATCTCAGATAACCGAAATTGTATATCATTTTTTGACAAAGAGGCAGCATCAATATAGAACTGAGGAGCCACAAACTTTTGATAGTCCATCATATACTCATAGGAATACGCTAAGAAATAAACATTGTACCCTCTTCTCTGAAATTCCTTTGTAAGTACTTCTGTTACTCTTTGCACACCACCAACTGTAGGTTTGATAGGTGCTTCAAACAAAAATAGAATATTCATATTATTCAATCATTCTTTTTAGGATATTCCACGATTTATCTCTCAATTGATTTAGTATTGAATTAACAATACAATAATCCACTGGATGTTCCCATGGTTCAGCTACATCAATTTCTTCTATACTTGCAAATAACCTATCTGACAAACCTAACAGGTTTAGCAAATTTGTTATTCTTGTACCTCTGTTGTTCTTACTAGCGAGAATAGCAAAGTTCTTCTGATAGATTAATGAGAAAGCCAGTCCATGGAATGAACGTGTTATGATAAACTCTGCCTCAGCAATATTTTTTACCCATTGTTCTATGCTGACTCGGTCCCAAACAATCGGTTCAACTATATAAGAGCATCGTTTATTATTGATAGGCTCCAAATGAAGTTTTTTTGCCAAATGTTCAGAATAAGAAACCAGTTCCGGTTCACTTGACAAAGGATAATAAACGAGCGTACTTTTTGCGTTGATCTCTCCCACTAATTCTACATAGTCAGAAAATAGCAGCGTTGGGTCAAGAACTAAAGCCGCATCAACACCAAAAGTATTCTTCAATAAATCGACACCAGAAGTTTCTCGACATGAAACAACCTCGAATTTGGATAATAATGTTTTGACTTCTTCATGTAATTCAGGAAACTCCCATTTGTCAACACCAAAACTTGATGCATACGATACACGTTTTATTTTGTCATCACCAAAATTTAAAAAAAACAACTTAGAGAAATCTCCTGTGATCTTGGGGTTCCAGACCTGATCACTACCGACCATATAGACATCTGCTATTGGAGGATTGTCAATAAGTTGCGCAATTGATCTATATCTGCATGTTTTTGGAATATACCTCTTCCAAAAACTATTAAACTTTGCCTGACAAGGTCCCATAGAACTTAGTGCCGTTACGATCTTACCCTTAATATTTTTGTATTCACTATCGGATAATCTAATATCAATCATCTCTACTTCATGCCCCAGTTTCTTAATTGCCTTTATTGTGGCGTAAGCCTGTAACTCAGCACCATAGTTTAATTCATGCCATATTGTTAAGAGTGCTATTTTCATTATTCTATCTTCTAATCAATGGTCGAATTAAATCCTTTATTATTTTTATTATTCTCTTCAGTTTGTATCTCCAGCCCTTGTCTCCATACTTCTTTGCGACATAGAGGAAGCCTCTATTTTCATAATCAGCTATGAAGATATAATGGGCCGGATGCAACGTTGAAGGGTATTGCAATTGCGGCTGCATGCACTCTTGTAATGAAATGATTTCCGCCATAAGTTCTGCACCCTCAAAGAGCAGTTTACCCTTTTCCGAGTTAATCAAGATGAGTGACAAACCTTTATCATCCTCATATATAGAGTCCTTAGGTATTCCCCATTGGTCGCCTAACGTAATATCACCAACTCGTTTCAGATTTGTATAATAACACTTGGAGCAACTCTCACGTATTGAGAGTCCGGAAAAATACAAGTAATTGCTTGTCCTGCGGAATTCTTCTTTTCCGTTTTCAAAGAGAAAGCTCTCTCTGGCTCCATGCCAACCAAAGCGCTTATCCCGAAAGCATGCCTTTATGATCTTGGACTTTCTTGATTGCTGAAGGTATGCAATATAATCGTCCCAAATCTTAGGAGATGGAACTCCATGGCAGATGACATCAATGCAGAAGAGATTCTCATGTAGTCTGTTTGGGATGTATGATTTTAATCCAGCAACCTGACACGCTGTCCCAGAGAAAAGGACTTTGATACCATTCTTGAGATCTTCTTTAACTTGAGTAAAGACTCCTCGCATATCACTCTGTACATACTTTGACATGCGTAAAGCAGAGAGAGACTGGTCATCTGCTGCCTTTTGATGCGTTACTATCCAAGTCTTAGTAAATGCAGCACCATAAACTACGCCTCCTTCTGCTATAAACTTGTCTGCAATCGCAAAGAAAGCTCCTCCACTTTGGCTCTTCTTGAGCTGTTCATCCTGTTTAAGGCGGAACTGACAAGCATGAGGCGTGTCATAGTTGCCATACCTCTCATAGTTGTCATGAAATTGGCAGATCTTATCACACAAGCCGCAATTCACACATAACCCCGCATTGACCTGAGGATATAAAAATCCAAGGCTATCCGGAGTCATCGTGATAGCGTTATACGCGCAGATACTAGCGCAAGCTGTACAACCACAGCAGTTTGATTTATCTTTAATTTGAATCATTTACTTTGAATAGTCATCTATCTATCATATAGTGATTGTAATCTAGCTTCACATCACACAATAATATTCTAATAGGAATGCCTCCGTGTACGCAATATGACTTAAACCAGCTTTATTCAGTAACAACAAAACCAAAGCAAAACATCTTCCAGGTGTTGTGACAGCATGCATTATATTACCTTACACTGAGCTACAAACCAATTGACATCGCCTATCTTGATGGGACCGTAGTCTTTCTTGAACTTTTTTTCATATCATACAGAGGGTGGAGATTGGTGGCCATTACGATGCATTCCCGTCCAAAGATATTCTTTATGCCAAACTCCATAGAATTGAACGATATCAATTTCAGACTTGTAGTTGCCATAAAGTCATCACCAAACGTGATGTGGAGTCTTTCCTTTGGCAGATAAATAAGTTATTGCCTATCATATAAGAACCTTTAAAGACTATTCCCTTACTGAGTTATATAAATTCCGTTATCAGAGTACATGTGGCCTCCAAAACCAGCCAAACGAATCATTCCTAGAAATATTAGGAGCTTCAATCTGTATAGTCCCACACCATAAAGATGCGGCTTTCTCGACTCAATAGGCAACCTCCAAGCCTGTCGCAGAGGAAGATGACGGAAATTGAAAAGTATGCTTGAAAGTATAGAATACTTCCAAAGCATTAGGATAAGTGCTATGAACCTTTTCATTAGCGTCTATGAATAATTGTTTTTACCTTTTCGAGAATAAACTCTCTTTCTCCAGGATTCAATCCACAGATTAATACCATAATCAAGATTGTCAGTTCTGTAATTACTATATTACACCCAAATCGCAAAATACCAATGTCCATAAATGAAACAAAGATATATGCGGGTATTATACCTACTGCCAATATGCCAAGACATCGCAAGACTGTACTTGTTAAGAATTGCTTTACAGGAAAGTTAGTCATTGGCTTCAACATTACCACACGAAGAACAAGAGCAATAATGGAAAAAGCAACAACCGACAGCTGAGAAAGTTCTGGACTTCCACCCAATAACAATATGAGCCATGCTACAGGAAAATTCAATATATTTACAGACCCAACAACTAATTGATATTTTTTAATATTTCCTGTTGCTAACATTAGATGAATTAGAGGATATGAAAATGATTCAATCAAAGAAAACATCATTATTATCTGGACAAATACAATAGTATGTTCAGGTACTTCCTTTAGCCATATTCCTAATAAAAATTCTGCTTCAAATACGATAGGAATAACAAATGCCATCATCAATATAAATGCTAATCGACTGCTTCTCAATACTAAAGAATGAGAATCATCTATATTATTACTAGCATATGACTTTGTAATTTGTGGTTGAACAGCAGTGAAGAAGTTCTGTGAAAACTTTCCAACTGCAGTGTGTACTTGTGCAGCCAATCCTCTAGCTGCATTTACAGCAGGTCCGAAGTATACATTAAAGAGGATATTAATTCCTTGCTCTCTTAACAATCCAGATATACTACCAACAAAATTCCACCCAGCAAATCCAAACATTTCTTTAAACAAAGCCCTATCAAACACCCACCGAAAAATACATTCTGAAAAATTACGTTTACAATAAACAGTGTATATTATTCGGGTAACTAATGCAACTAAACACATCAAAGCTACATAGTAGATCAATGTATCAAAGGGAGACGCCAATATCAAGAAAGCAACGCCTAGATTTGCAGACCCTTCAAATATCCCTATGTATGCAAAAGCACTCATCCTTTCATGAGCAATAAGCGATGCGTTATAAGGTGTGCTCCACAAATTGAATATGAAAGTAAGCAAGGCCAATTGAAGCACCCAATTAGCGGCAACATATCTACCTTCTGGTATAGTCATATGAGTATTCAGGAACCATACACCAAAAGCCTCAACTAATACAACTACCAATATAGCTATAGCAATTTGTATAATTAATGCAGTACTGAATACTTTATTCAATTTTTGTTGATCTCCTTGACCAAGTACAAATGTGATAAACCGGCTGATAGCACCTGATATAGATGCTGACACCATCGAAAACATTGCGATAAAGCCTGCTACTGCATTATATACGCCATAATCCTCTACGCCTAGGGCCTGCAATACAACTCTAGAGGTATAAAGATTGACTGCCATAAGAAAAAGCATTCTTACGTAAAGCATCAAAGTATTCTTTGCTATTCGTTTATTATTTACTGATGTGTCTGACATTAATAATTGTTTTTTTCAACTATCATTATAAAACTTTTCACTTCTTTGCTTTCGACAAAAACGAAATTTTGGCGGACAGCTATTTCAATAGGTTCACCGCTTTTAGTTGACTATATTGCTTTCGTTTCCATAGATGTCTTCTCGATATTGTGACGATAATAATATAGTTAACTAAGTGAACCGTTTTGGAAGTCATTAATAAACGCTTGTTGTAAGTTTTCCATTAAATGGGAACAGTAGGTTTGTATCATTTCATCTACACCTTGCGTAACCATCTATTTTTACCACAAAACTACTGAACAGCCGATATATAAGGCAATTTAATAAATATTGAAAATAGGGTTCAACTATATTCAATATTCATTTAAAGATAAAACAGTTCTTAAGATTCATTTTGATATGTATTATCATTTGCTTTACACAATTATTTGTCTAGATTGTCATCCTGCAATATCATTTGAATTGCTAACTATTCTTTTATATCACCATCTTTACCAAGATGCCTAACCTCTTATTCTTATTGGGATGTTGGCGAACCGTTCAAACTTATGAATTTATATAAAGATAATTCTCTTTCTTTTGAAAGCTGTACGGAAAAGTAAATGGTTCATGATAAAAACATATTTGAATACGTAACTCACAGAATAAGCAAATATAAGTTTATATTCTATTTAATTTTGGTCATACAACTTATAACTTACGCCACACCACCTTGTTCACGATACCCACATATGATTGCACAATTTTCACTACCTTTGTCGACACATTCTCATCTACATAATCAGGAACCGGAATACCATACAGACCATCTTTACATAGTTCAACTGCTGTATCTACAGCCTGCAAAAGGCTCTTCTCATCAATACCTGCAATGATAAAGTCACCTTTATCAATTGCTTCAGGGCGCTCGGTAGAGGTTCGGATGCAAATTGCAGGGAATGAATGACCAACACTTGTGAAAAAACTTGATTCTTCAGGTAGCGTCCCGCTATCACTGACTACTGCAAAAGCATTCATCTGAAGACAATTATAATCATGGAAACCGAGAGGTTCATGCTGGATAACCCGTTCGTCAAGTTTGAATCCACTGGCTGCAAGACGATTGCGAGAACGTGGATGACACGAATAAAGAATTGGCATATCATATTTCTCTGCCATTTTATTAATAGCCGAAAAGAGAGACATGAAGTTCTTTTCTGTGTCTATATTTTCCTCTCTATGTGCAGAGAGTAGAATGTACTTTCCTTTTTCCAAGCCAAGACGCTGGTGTATATCACTCGCTTCAATTTCAGTAAGATTATTGTGGAGTACCTCGGCCATTGGAGAACCAGTAACGTAAGTACGTTCTTTAGGGAGTCCACAGTCGGCTAGATATCGGCGAGCATGCTCAGAGTAAGCCATGTTGACATCAGAGATAATATCTACGATGCGTCGGTTGGTCTCCTCTGGAAGACATTCATCTTTACAACGGTTGCCAGCCTCCATGTGGAAGATAGGAATGTGCAGACGCTTAGCTCCTATAACACTGAGACACGAATTAGTATCGCCTAGCACAAGCACGCCATCAGGCTTTGTCTGCGCAAAAAGTTTGTAAGAACAGTTGATGATATTGCCACAAGTGGCTCCCAAATCATCGCCCACAGCATCCATATATACTTCAGGCTCTACCAGTTTCAAATCTTTGAAAAAGATTCCATTTAAGTTATAGTCATAGTTCTGACCTGTATGGGCAAGAATAACATCGAAATACTGGCGGCATTTATTAATTACTGCCGCTAAGCGGATAATCTCAGGACGAGTACCAACAACAATGATCAATTTTAGTTTACCGTTGTTCTTGAACTTTATATCTGAATAATCTAATTTGGGTTGTTTTTCCATGATCATTTTTTCACTTTATCAAAATATGTATCCGGTTTATCCGGGTTGAATATCTCATTGCAGTACATAACCGTTACCAGGTCTTCCGTATCGGAGAGATTGATGATGTTATGGGTATATCCGGGAAGCGTGATAACGGATTGTATTTTGTCACCACTTACCTCGTAGTTCAGCACTTCGTCTGTACCTTCCTTGCGGAGTTGGATGAGCCCATGACCGCTGACAACAATAAACTGTTCCCATTTGGTATTGTGCCAATGTTCACCCTTAGTAATACCCGGTTTGGAGATATTTATACTTACCTGGCCACAGTTCAAAGTATGTACAAGTTCTGTAAATGAGCCACGCTGATCTACATTCATCTTCAGATCAAAGATTGCTTTTTCTTTGGGCAAATAACTCAGATAAGTGCTATACAACCTTTTGGCAAACGAGTCTGCCGGGATTTCAGGGATCATCAGCGTCTTTGGCATTTCTGCAAACTGATGCAGCAAATCAACTATTTCACCTAATGTAACCTTATGGGTAACCGGACAATAACAGTATCTGCCATCCACCAATGGATGTACATCAAGACCTTCAAACTCGCAACGATGTTCCTCGCCTTTCAAGGCATGAATCATCTCGTCTACGAGATCGTCAATGTAAAGCAGCTCCAGTTCTACACGTGGGTCATTGACTTGTATCGGAAGGTCGTTAGCGATGTTGTTGCAGAATGTAGCGACAGCACTGTTGTAGTTGGGACGACACCATTTGCCGTAAAGGTTCGGAAAACGATAAACCAGCACTTTGGCTCCCGTATCTTTACCATACTGTAGAAATAAATCTTCACCAGCCTTTTTGCTGCGACCGTATTCGCTGTTGCCAAAACGACCTGTCAGAGAAGCTTGTGCACTGGAAGAGAGCATGACAGGACAAGTATTATGATGTTTCTTCAGTGTATCAAGCAATGTGCCTGCAAAACCGAAATTACCTTTCATGAACTCCTCATTGTCTTTGGGACGGTTCACTCCGGCAAGGTTGAACACAAAGCCGGCTTTCTGACACCAGACATCTAATTGTTCGGAAGTGGAATCGAGATCGTACTCAAAGACTTCATCAATCTTCAGATCACCATAACAACGAGCCTTTCCGTTTTTGATATTATTAAGTTGGGCACAAAGATTTCTACCAACAAAACCTCCGGCACCGGTAACTAAAATATTCATAGCTCTATTATTGTACAAAATTACCCTCGCCACTCAATTCCTTTTTGATGTAATCAAGAGCAGCTATTTTAGCTTTGGTCTCTTCTACATTCAATATATAAGTATTATTAGAATTGAACTCCGTAAGTGTGTTACGTTCCGTTTCACCTTCTTTGAAGAATTTGTCATAGTTCAATCCACGATTATCTGCAGGAACGCGATAGAAATTACCCATATCTTCCGCCTTGGCACATTCCTCATTGGTGAGCAATGTCTCATACATCTTCTCACCATGACGGATACCGATAACCTTGATATCTTCTTTCTTGCCGCCAAATAATTCACAAACAGCCTCCGCCTGAGTCTGAATAGTACAAGCCGGAGCTTTCTGTACGAGGATATCACCGTTCTGCCCATGTTCGAATGCAAACAATACAAGGTCTACCGCTTCTTCCAGCGACATGATAAAGCGCGTCATCGTAGGCTCAGTTAGTGTTATAGGATTACCGTTGCGGATTTGGTCAATCCAAAGAGGAATTACAGAACCACGAGAGCACATCACATTACCATAACGCGTACTGCAAATCTTTGTCTTACCAGAGTAGCGGCTCTTCGCTACTGCGATTTTCTCCTCAATAGCTTTCGTGATACCCATAGCATTGATAGGATAGGCAGCCTTATCTGTTGAAAGACAGATTACAGCACCGACGCCAGCCTCAATAGCAGCTGTCAATACATTATCTGTACCGACAACATTAGTCTTTACTGCCTCCATCGGAAAGAACTCACAACTTGGAACCTGTTTCAAAGCTGCAGCATGAAAAATATAGTCAACACCAGGCATTGCATTCTTACATGACTGCAAATTACGTACATCGCCAATAAAGAACTTGATTTTATGTGCCACATCAGGATACTTTACCTGATATTCGTGACGCATATCATCCTGCTTCTTTTCATCCCGTGAAAAAATACGGATTTCGCCGATGTCGGTACGGAGGAAACGATTCAAAACCGCATTGCCGAAAGAACCTGTTCCACCAGTAATCATAAGGGTTTTACCTGCAAAAATGCTCATAATGATTTTATCTTTTTATTTTTATATAATCGATTTATGGATGTTATTTAAATGTGCCATAATACTTAGCATACCACCCCGCAAACTTTCTCAATCCCTCACGTAGTGATGTTGACGGTTTAAATCCAAAATCTTGTTCCAAAGGGGTCGTATCAGCATATGTCACAGGCACATCCCCAGGTTGCATCGGTACCAATTCTTTGTGCGTCTCAAAATCGTAATCATCGGGAAGTACCTTGGCTGCTATGAGCTCTTCCTGAAGGATAGTTACAAAGTCTAAAAGATTTTCCGGAGAGTTATTGCCGATATTATATACTTTATAAGGAGGAATGGGCAATCCATCATCGCCATTTTTCTTTTCAGGAGCATGCTGCATAATACGGACAACACCCTCTACGATATCATCAATGTAGGTGAAGTCGCGTTTGCAATTACCATAATTAAAAATCTGAATGGTCTCACCCTTCAAAAGTTTGTTGGTAAAGCTAAAGTAAGCCATATCGGGACGACCACAGGGACCATAAACGGTGAAGAACCGCAAACCTGTACTTGGTATGTTATAAAGCTTACTGTAAGCATGAGCCATTAGTTCATTGCTTTTTTTAGTAGCAGCATAGAGTGATACAGGATTATCCACCTTATCATCGGTACTATAAGGCACTTTCTTATTACTTCCATATACGCTACTGGAAGAAGCATATACCAAGTGCTCCACAGTATAATGACGACAGGCTTCTAAAATATTATAAAATCCAATAAGGTTACTTTCAATATATGCATCGGGGTTAGTGATGCTATAACGCACACCGGCTTGAGCAGCAAGATTCACGACTACCTGTGGGTGGTGGTCAGTGAAGATGGAGTCAACAACTCCCTTTTTAGCAATGCTGTCTTTAATGAAAACAAATCTGTCACCATAAGCAGACAATTCTTGCAAGCGTTCATATTTTAAACGTACATCATAGTATTCGGTAATACTATCAATACCGATAACCTTCACGCTATCAAATTCATTCAGCAAGCGTTTTACCAAATTGGCTCCGACAAAACCGGCTGCACCAGTCACCAAAACCACTTTATTCGCTAAACTAACATTGTATGTCACCATAAAGTTAATCTCTTTGGAAAATGTCACGGGTATATACCTTGTCTTTCACATCATCCAGGCAAGCGTCATAACGGTTGGCGATGATGGCCTGACTTATTTCCTTGAACTTGATCAGGTTATTGATCACTTGACTACCAAAGAAAGTTTCACCATCCTGCATAGCAGGCTCGTAAATTACAATAGTAGCACCCTTCGCCTTGATACGTTTCATAATCCCCTGAATGGCACTTTGACGGAAGTTGTCAGAATTGGACTTCATGGTCAGACGATATACGCCAATGGTTATTTTTTGCTCTTTCTGGGCATCCCATGAACAGGAGGCAGTATAATAACCCGCTTTACGCAACACTTGATCTGCTATGAAGTCTTTTCTTGTACGGTTACTTTCGACAATAGCACTCATCATGTTCTGAGGTACATCCTGATAGTTAGCCAAGAGTTGTTTCGTGTCTTTAGGCAGACAATAACCGCCATAACCAAACGATGGATTATTATAATGTGTTCCAATACGAGGATCAAGACCAACACCCTGTATGATTGACTGAGAATCCAGACCTTTCATCTCCGCATAAG
>ENA-OYZB01000216-OYZB01000216.1-human-gut-metagenome-genome-assembly--contig:-NODE-216-length-34407-cov-5.843415_pt1 | contig 34407 bp, 18 predicted proteins | sample MGYA00243258_ERZ653467 | MGnify/ENA primary metagenome ERZ653467 (study PRJEB26926, sample SAMN06165011) | human gut metagenome | biome: ENVO:00009003; feature: ENVO:2100002; material: ENVO:00002003... | reverse complement strand
TTTTAATCCTTTTCTTTTCATTTTTCTTTCAAAATCGTATTTCCACCAACCATACCATTTTTTATAATTATCAACCTTGAATAAAGGATTTACTGTCTTACAGAAGGTTTCACCTAATTGGGAGAGTTGGTCGTATTTATCGCTATCAGACAGTTTTTTCTGATTGAGAATCTTATATTCTTCAATTGCATACTTATTATAAGCTGTCTTGAATTTGTTTATTTGCTCCTGATTTAGCCCATATCTTGATTTCAAAGTATGATCTAATGCTGCATTATTTACTTTTTTCCACTTTACAGAAACAGACGGAACAGTCTTTGCTATTTTTTTTGCCATCTCATCATCAATAGCCATCAGTTCCACTTCCCTTTCGGCATTTTTTTTATTGCTATTGAGTATGTTTGCACGTTTTTGTTTATACGTATCTTCTATTTTTGCTATGGTAAAGGCATCTTTGTATGTAACTCCATATTTGTCCATATTGTCAAGTGCTCTGAAGAACAGTCTCTTATATTCGATATACCAAGTCCCATTTTCAGTTCCTAATATTTGTTTTATTTTAATATTTAGCTCGGATACCATAGTATCACTATTTTCATATTTTTCCCATGCTTCTCCAGTATCTTTATGCATTTTATCTCGTTCTTTGACCCATTCCGATTCGGCCTTATACAAAGCACGCATTTTTTCATATGGAATAAATTTGTTTTCACTTAGTATTTGGTAACGTTCCATTTCTTGGGTACAAGAGCTCCATTTTTTATGTTTTCCTCCAGAAAATGCTTGGCTGATTATTGTACCATATTTTTTATAAAGCTTTTTTTGTTCCGCTTTAAATTGAGTAGAGCTAATTTTCCGATTCTTTAGCTGGTCATTCTCTTTCTGTAAGGAGAATAGAATTTGTTCGTATTCATCTGCCTTTTGACTATTGATTTTATACGTTCTCATCATATATTCCTTGCGTTTACCGATGTTTACGCCCGGAATAATTTGTGAAAAGCCCACACTTCCTATTAAAAGTAAGGACAAAAACAAAGTAATTTTTTTCATAATTTTATTATTTAATAGTTAGAAATAATTTTACCACCATATCTGTTTCCCATTTTCATAAGTGAATGGACGTTCTTCACGGCCTTTAGTCAAATTGCGCAACCATAACAGAGCTTTTTGAGGTACGTTATCATAAACGACACTATCACCTATTGGTCGTTTCCGGCCTAAACTTATCCATTGATCCTGCCAATAAAACAGTTCATAAGTGTCTGTTGAAACTATTGCATTATCGTCATTACGTGGAGCAAATCCAATTTTTGAAATCTTCACAGGTTTATATAAATCCACACCAACCCATAAGTCTATGCCACCACTCACTTGATAATAGGTAAGTGGTTGTCCATCGAAAATATTAAGCATAGTACTGTCTTCGTATATAGCATCACAAGCTATAGGGTGGAATGGTAGAAGCTTTTCATCAGATTGATATAAACAAAATTCTGCGATACTAAAGGTCCCTTTTGGTTTTCTATAACGTATGTAACGATAGGCTTTCTCTGCAGATATTTCTATCTTTTGCATTTTGCTTTCCGGAGTTTTTGTTATTTTATAAAGTTCCGTTGCATCAGAAAAGTCTGCTTTATTTGCCCCTTCAAAAACTCCCATAATCATCAATTTTGAGAAATCAACAATTCGCATATTCAAAGGGAATTTGCGTTTACATACTACTCTTTCAAGATGTTTAGTGTCTGGTTTTATTTCCCTTACTGAATCCTCCGATACTATTATTGGGCTGCCTATTGGACTGGCCTCTTCATTTACCCAGTGAGTTGGGAGATAAACTATGCCATCACCTAAATCAATAGCTTCCTTATTACGATCAACATTGTATATATTTCCAGTCCCAATGTGATGGAATGTTTGAGAAGAGGAAAAAGCAACAGGTACCCATCTTTTTGGGGAAAATACAGATAAAAAATTTTCTTTTTCTTTATTTATATTAGTCGAGACTGTAACATCACAAGAGCCGATGTTGTGCAATTTTGTAACATCCAGTAGGTCATTGTGACGAAATAATTCGGGAATATTGTCGATGTGTTTGGCTAAATCTTGTATTGAATACATCTTACGATATATTTTAGGAGTTTTACGTGATAGGTAATAATCTCCGTTTGCTTGTTTGTCTGTGTTTTGTAATGGATATATTTTATTGTCTGGTAATATAATTGAAACAAAAGAATGTCCATTGTTATTGCTTCCCCAATAAGGTACAAATTCAAATGCGGCAGGAATTCCTACTGACCGTAAGGCCATAGTAACTAATGCTGTTCTATCATCACATTTACCATATCCTGTCTTTATTATTGATGAATATGATTTTAATGTATCTTTGTAAAATTCGGGAGATAGCTCTATTTTAATTTGAGCATTTATATTCTGTGCTGTTTGAATAATATCGTTGGTACATTGTTTCTCAAATTTTCTACTACAGTCCCATTTCCAATAATATTGTAATGATTCATCAGCGACTCTGTATGGTAAGATGTATTCGCAGAACTGTTCGAATGTATAATTTTTCAAATAAGGACTCTTTTCTTTTAAAAAGAATGAATGCTCTAGTGATTTTATGAGAGAGTCAGCTTTTACTATATCAATATCATATATTTTCTGTTCTTTGCCATTGATGGAATATTTGTTAGGCATATTTTCTATCAGAAAGCAAGCAGCTTTATATTTATCTTTGTCCTTATTTGTTTTATAATGTTCTAAAAAGCGAGTAAGTTCCTTTTTATTTGTTTGAGAATTGTTTGCTATTTCCCATGCTAGTTTTTCACTGGATGAAGTACAACTGAGTAACAAGAGAAGTAAAAATACGGTGTAAATTGTTTTCATAGTATTATAATGTTAAAGTGTATTCTTTGTTTGTATGTTGTTACAAAGGTGAGGAGAAATAAGTATTTAGGTATGAGTAAATGGTACATTAGTAGGATGAAAACGTACATTATTTGACCGTAGACGAATGGAATCGGATATTTCTTTAAAATCTTTTATTTAGAACGTAATAACGAAGTTTCTTTTGTGCCTTGATTTGAACCAATTTTAATGTATAAAAGTATTGCAAAACCAAACTTGTTACTATCTTTGCGCCGTCAATTAAACTATTAATTTATATAGTGTTATGAGAGCTAAAAAGTTTGTATGCTGCTTGCTGGCTATGATGCTGCTCGCAGGTGTTTCGTTTATCTCCTGCGGTAATAGTTCCAAGGCAAAAGCCGATAGTGAACTGACTACACAAGACGGTGAAGATTTCAAATCCTTTCTGGATAAATTTACTTCCAGTGCAGCCTTCCAGTATACTCGTATCAAGTTCCCATTAAAGACTCCGATCACTTTGTTGGCAGATGACGGAGAAACCGAGAAAACATTCCCTTTCACTCGGGAAAAGTGGCCGTTGCTGGATAGCGAAACCATGAAGGAAGAACGTATCACCCAGGAAGAGGGAGGTATTTATGTTTCCAAGTTTACGTTGAATGAACCGAAGCATAAAATCTTTGAGGCAGGCTATGAAGAATCCGAGGTTGATTTGCGTGTCGAGTTCGAGTTGCAGTCGGACGGGAAATGGTATGTGGTAGATTGCTATACAGGTTGGTATGGATATGACTTGCCGATTGGAGAGTTAAAGCAGACTATTCAGAATGTGAAAGAAGAAAATGCCGCATTCAAAGAAATACATCCTTAGAAAGGAGAAATAAGTATTAAGTATCAAGTGTTGAGTATTAGCCAGTCATTTGATGTTAATACTTAATATTTGATACTTGATACATGATATCGATTACGGTTCTCCGACATAATATCCCAGTTCAGATTCTTTTCCATCCACCATCTCTCTGACAATACCATTTTTGGTGTTGAACTCTTGATAGAGTTCTTCATAATCACGTGTATAGTCTGCATCGGGGACTACGTTAACATCAAATTTAAGTTCGGCTCTCCCGTCGGGGAGCATATTGCCGAAAATCCGGATGCGGTGAACCACTTCGCCTACATTCTTGATGCTGTTGTAGGTTGCTTTGAATTGCCTGATACCGTCTTCGGGAATGATGATATGCGAACTTTTATCCAGAATGATACAGCCACAGGAAGGTTGCATTTCTGAAATGATTAACGGAGCGTCTCCCGTGTTGGTGATGGTAAACATGATATCGAGTTGCTGACCTTGCTTGATAGGGTAATAGTGCCTGACGGAATCTTTTATCGTCATGCTGGTGGGACGTACTTCCTTTCTGCACCCTGTAAAGTAGAGCGGAAGTGCCGTCAGTAGTAAAATATAGAATATAGATTTATTCATTGTTGCCATTTATTTTTGTTATATCACTTTTTCAGCATTTAAGGGATGAATGCAATTTCATCGATACCCATTTGCGTTCCCGGCTTCTTTAAACAACTGATTTTTATGCTTAATTGTTCTGTTCCGTTCAAGTCTGCCGGAACGGTGGCTTTCATCATTTCTCCTTTTTCTGGGGAGTCTTCCGGTTTCAGGTCTATTGTTTTATAGGCTACTCCGTCTTTCAACAGTTGAACTTGCTGTGGAGCATAGATGCGATGGCGGGGAAGATTCAAAAAACTGATATAGAATGTTCCTGATGCATTGAGTCCTTTAACCGGCAGGTTGATGGTACATTCTTCTCCCGGAATGATAACCCAACCGCAATGATAGTCTCCGGGTAAACCGTGAGTGCCATCGGTCAGTTTCTTTGAATCATTTTTATTTAGTTTAGGGGTTGCGGAAGGATGCATTCCCAGAAACAAACTTTTCTTTATGTCGGAAGCAAGTATATATTGTTCCCATTCCTTTATATAATAGTCAATCTCATAAGCTGACTCATTATAATATCCCATTCCGGCAAATGCTTGATGCTCTTTGAGCTGGGTGACCCATTTACGAGCTTGGGGAAGCGGTTGAATATCCTTTCCATTCCGCTTGGCATATCCGTAAGCGTCGAAACTGTGGTCACGTGCTAATTCCATGCGCGTGAAAGACAAGGCGGTCTGGAGCTCGTGCAGCTTTTTGCGCTCTTTCCCTTTTGCTTCGGATACAAAATCTCCCATTTCATCATAGAATTTGATAAACTTCTCCGGATAGAGGAATCCTTTTTCCGATTCTCTGATACCGGCGTAAAGTCCGAGCCGCTTTCCGGATTGGGCGTTGTTTTCTAGCTCTGTGTAGTAATCGTACAGCCATTTTTTGGATACCGGGTATTCCTGATTGAAATAGCTTTTAATTAACTCATCAACCGGAAGCTCCGGGTTGATAAGAAGGGCTGATAATACAAAAGTCCTCATTTCATCGAAGGAAGAATAGCTGTAACCGCTTCCGTTGAAAAATATGCCGCTGGCTCCGTGTTGTTTGAAAAGTTGGAGTCTTTGCTGGGCTATCTTTAATATGGGGAAAGGAGTGAGGTAGTCGTCGAAGTTGTTGATATAGTCCCATATATAGATGTTGTTCGTTACTTTCTTCCAGTTGTCGAGTTGTTCCGCAAATTTCTTGTCTTGCTCGTCCTTGCCGTCTGTCCGGCGGAGCGGGTAGTCGATAGCGCTGACAATTACCCCGACGTTAGGCGGGAGCTGCTTGTCTGTGACTTGTTGCGTAGTCAGGTAGGAAGTCGTAAAGAACGTGTGTTTGGGAAAACGCTGCGACAGGCGGAGGATCAGTTCCGTAACGGCGGGAGTTGCGTTCTTCTCTGTATTTCCCAATGCGGTGCAGGTGGCACACGTACAGGCGTACGGAGTATCATCCGGTGCGATTACAAAACGGAAATTCCCCTTTTCACCGAAGTTATCTACGATGTAACTTTCTATCTGGCGATACATATCCTCGGAAGAGAAACACAGTTGTGAGTCATCTGTCTTCCCGTGAATGGTGGCATATACTTTCTCTGCATCTTTTCCCAAGACTTTTCGCAGGTTGTGTCCCCATATTCCCCAGCTGTCGTCAAAGTTGTCCAGGCCGATAACGCCTGTATGATCGGCGTTCAGGCCGTATGGAGAATAAATACTTTGATAGTCAAATGCAAAAGCTCCGCAAGTATCGTTGAGATTGATAAGGGCGGGAGGAAGATCCGAACCGTCTATACGCGGGTCTTCTTTGCTGATCTTCTTTATCAGTTGGTATTGCAGCCATAACATTTGTTTGTCGTCACTTGCGGTCAGTCTGATATCAGAGCCTTTGCAGGCTACTTTGAATCCTCTCTGCAATGTTGGGTCTATCTGTATGATGATGCGCCACATGTCCATTTCGGAAACGCCAAAAGCTACTATTTCATCGTCGTTTGCACGCTTCTTGAGATGTTCGTACAGGTATTTCGCCCACCGGGTGTCTCTGTCGGTCGGATCCTCACCAATGGTGACGAGATACCCTTCTTTAGATGGGAACATCTCCGTGCGTGCCTGCATACGGCAGCCGGATAAAAGGCAGCAAATACATATCATTCCTGCCAATACAGGGCCAAGCGTATCAGAATGAAATATAAACTTGTGCATAAATGTTATATAAGTTTTTATAGCGTGTCGATATGGATTCTATCTGGTTGGACGGACTTGTCCCTCGCACCGTATTGGTTTGGTTATAATAGGTGTTCCAGGTACCCATCAAGCCTATGGTAATGTTAGGACTGACCATATACTGGCCTCCCAATCCCACCATGGTATTGGTGTGAGAGAAAGAGCCGGGCAGCGCATAGTCCAGTACGGCCGTTTCCGGTGCCGATCCGATGCTTGCCATGGCGTTGATATTTGTCTTTGTATCGCTCGCCGGGAAGTATTTGGCGCCAATCTGCGCATTGTAATAGAAGTTAGAGTTGAAGAAGTGCATATCGATCTTCGTGTTGAGACGAACCACTTCAATGGTCTTGGCTAATTCTCCGCCTACAGTGAGCAGATTGGTCTTTGATTCATTCCAACCGGTAAATAGATAACCGTTATCTCCGGTGCCCCCTGCAAAGAATTCATCGTTCCATTCATAACGCTTTGTGTAAGCGGCTACGCGTCTATAACCCACATGTGCGCCTATTTCCCAATCATTCTTGAGATAATGCCGTAAAGCGACATCAGCCGTTATGTCCGGGAAGTATTTGGTCGCAAAGGCTGCATTGGCCGTGAGGCTCCACTTCGGTGAGAAGTGATGCGTCCACTCACCTTGTACCTGAATGCCGACTCCTCCCGGTGTCTGTTCTTCAGCCTCCATGCTGTCGCTTGCCGAGCCGCTTCGTCCTGCATAGTTGAGACGTCCCGTGTAGCTGTTCTTCTGGCCTTTTCGAGTGTATTCAGCGGTGGCAACGGAGGTAATGATGTCTTCTTCTCCGTAGCGTGCACGCAGGTAGGTCAAAGCAATCTCATTCTTGAGCATCATGCTTCTAAGGCCCGATAAGTGTCGTTGGAAAGAGCGATATTCCATGATGGATGGCTCGTAGTACTTTTGGTAATAATAGGCTGAATCCGCTTGACGGTTGGCTTCATATACCACTCCCTTGGTGTACTTCAATGATTTGTTCTGACTGTCGTAAAGCAAAGCTGTATCAAGAACAGCGAGAGCCTTTTCCGGTTCTTTCGCCTTTGTCAGTTGCAGGGCACGATATTCACTGCTTTGTGAGAATGCGCCTATAATCTCTTTGTTACTCGGGTATTTATTGAGTATCGGTTTCAGGAATTCCAAAGAAGCTTCGTATCTCTTGTCACGCTCAAGGACAGTAGCCCTCTTTGCCTGATAGAACGGTTCTTCAGGATAATAATTGATCCCTTGAGCCGTATATTTCTCGAATTCATCGTATTTTCCGAGTAAACCGGACGAATTGATGGCATACCGTAATCCGAGATCGCTCGATGGATTCAGGCTAATTAGCTTAACAGATTCCTCGTATGCTTTCTTCGTAGCTCCGGCTTCCATACATTTCTTGATGTACGGCACTGCTAGTTCCTCGTATCCGATAACATAGAAAATGCGCATATCCTCATCGCTCTGCTCGATGGCAGATAGATACAGTTGCAAAGCCTCTTCGGTTTTATCCATTTTATCGAGAATAAATGCCCTTTTCAACGTGCCGTTTTCGTAATCAGGGAAGTGAAGAGTGATGGTGTCCAATGTGGCAAGTGCTTCATTGTAACGTTTCATATTGATATAGCAACTCAAGGCTTTTTCCCATGCGGCACCGTTCACTTCATTGTCGTCTACATGTTTTTGAGAAACGAACAATACGTGCGGCAATGCTTCTGCGTACAGACCAAGTTCCATCAGTTTTTCAGCTTTCTTCATGTGTTGTGCGCTCATGGCAAGCGTAATATCATAATCATCAGGATACATCTCATACATCTTTTTCAGCGTTGAATAGGCAAGATCATCCTCATTCATCTGGCGATAAAGCATATATTCTTTATAAAGAATTCCTTTATCATTGTTGCCATATTGTTTTTTAGCTTCTCTGATATAGAAGAGTGCGTCATCGGTATATCCCCGGGTGACGGAAGTGTTCAGCAGGTAGTCTAATGCTTCCTTGTTCTTATTACCTCCTTCGTAGGCCATGCCATATAATACATAAGGATCCCGCTGCTTCTCTGCTCGGGCAGCTTCCATCAATAAGTCGTTGTACATACGCCGTATGGCAGGACTGTTGTTTCTTCGCATTTGCTCGCGTATAAACACCAGAGCTTCCGGATAACGTGCCAATTCACTAAGGATACTCGCCCTTTTGACGATAAGCGCACCGCTTCCCGGTATGGCAGCCAAACCGTTGGATGACCAGCCTAGAGCAGCTTCCCGGTTTCCTTCCTGTAAATGCAGGTTAATGATGTCCAGATAATATTCTTCGTTTTGAGGAGATACTTTGATGAGCTCCGTCAGCTTTTCGATAGCCTCTTTTCGGTTACCGCCTTTTTTCATTTGCTGGTAGCCTACCTCCATGCTGTAGATATAATCCTTCCTTAGAATGGTATCGTTCGGGTAAATCTGATTGATTCGTTTCAACAGACGATCTGCTTCCACATCGTTGTTCTGCTTGCGGTACAGTTCAATCTTTCTTCGCCATAAACCTCTCCAATACGGATTCACTTCCAGCAACTCATTAACGTAACAAATAGCACTGGAGTAATTTTCGGTGATATCTTCCACGTCTACCAGCAGGTGTTTGGCATTGACGTTGTTATAATTGTCGTCTATTGCTTTAACAAGATGATAACGCGACTGGTCATAGTTCTTTTCGTGGAACCAGTATTTTCCCATGAGCCATTCAAGGTCAGAAACATTCGGGTATTTCTGAAGGCCCTCCTCCAACAGCTCTTTCCCTGCTTCCCATTCCTCGTTCGCAAAATGCTCCTGTACAATCTGGGCATATTGCTCCGGTGTCTGGAATCCGTTGTCGGTCCCGGAGGAAGAGGTTATCAGTAAAAACAGACAACCTAATATGGTGATCTTATGGAGAAATTCTCTGTTCATTCTATCTTGTCTTTAATCTTTCTTTCTTGTTTAAATCGTAGCAGGTTCGGGCTTCATTGCCGTTATATCAGTACCGTCTGCACTTTCTTCTTTCTGCTTGAATCCCTTACGTTCCATGTTTTTCCACTTGAAGTCTCTATTGGTCAGATAACTGAGGTATCCTCTCAATGAACAGAAAGTGATGATGGGATGATAGAAGATAGGCTCCAATATGGACGCAATGATAATCCACAGGTATTCATATCCTCTTTTATATAGCATCCCGACATAGTAGTCGTAGGTAATAACAACGATGGAAAGGAACTGGCAGAACGTATAGATCGTCAGGTAAATCATCCATGCCGTGTTCCAGTTGACCGCCCCTGTAAAGGCCAGATAGATAAATACGATCAAACCGGTAAGCTCGATGATTGGCGCCAGAAACTCAAAAATGAACATATAAGGCAGGGTTAATAATCCCATCTGTTTATATGTCTTTTTAAAGATCATTTTATGATGGATACTAAGTGTCTGGAACAATCCCCGTGCCCAACGGGTACGTTGCCGGTAAAGCATTGCCAGGTTGGGAGGTCCTTCCGTCCAACAACAAGTATCAGGAATCTGTACGATCTTATAAGGACGGGAGAAGTCGCACATATATCCTACCATGCGGGTGATGAGGTCCATGTCTTCGGCAAAAGAGGGAGCATCGTATCCTCCGGCTGCAATCGCTACCGAACGATCGAAAAGACCGAATCCACCGGAAACATTCGGCATACCATTGATAGCGGACCATCCCATCTTACCAATCAGATAAGAGCGCATATATTCCAGATTCTGGAAAAGTGGAATCGGTGTACGGGGAGTTCTAACGTCTATGATTTGTCCGTCTTTCACGACGCATCCGTTAGCCATCAACATCGTTCCGCTGACTGCAATTACTTGTTTTTCTGAAGATATAATGGGCGAGATACAACGATAAAGAGCATACTTTTCCAAAATGCAATCCACATCCGTGCAGATAAAATAAGGATGAGAAGCAACGTTGATACCCGCATTGGATGCATCCGCTTTGGTTCCTCCATTTTCTTTGTCTACAACGATGAGTCGGCTGTATTTCGGGTTGGAGGATTTGAGGAGTCTTCGGAACGGTCTGGTTTTGATTCGCTCGATATAAGCATAGGGCACTTCTACCAGTTCATAATATTCGGTCATCTTTTTCAATGTACTGTCCGTACTTCCATCATTTACAATAACCACCTCGAAAAGCGGATATTCCAATGCAAGCATGGAGTTCACATTATCAATGATTGTCTTTTCTTCATTGAAGGCAGGAGCAATTACCGAAATGCCCGGTGTATAGGGGGATTCCTTGATTGTTTTCCGCATATAGCTTTCCACATAGTAATCCTTTCTCCGTTTTAGAGAAATGAAAGAGAGGAAGGCGAATGTGACGAAGAATATCGCCAGCATGCTCGTATAAAAGAATACGAAATAATTGAAGAATGTAAATATTATATCTCTCATGTTCTCTAGTTTAACTGGTTGATTAACGGATGCTTGGTGTGGGCAAACAATATAGCTGTGTGGGAATCTGCTTTTCTTTCCAATTGATCGAATGTTTTCCTTCCCATTGCACTATACTCATAGAGGGCTTTGAGTATGACTCTCTTGGTTCCCCAGTTATCTGCTTCATCATAAGCATTGTAAAGAAATCCTAAAGCCTTATCGGTCTTTAGATCCGCAATAGCCGAAATGATTTGTCGTTTGACTTCTTCCGGTTGTACATTATACATTTCAATCAGCTTAGGTTCAACCTCTTTGTATTTTAGTTTACCTAAAGTCTTGATCGCTTCACCTCGTATTTCCACAGAACGGGCATTGAGTTGCTTCGCGAGAATTGGGGCACTTTCGGTTTCATTATATAGCCGGATTTCGTTGATAAAGAATATCTTAACGTTTTCTTCAGCTGAAGTATTCACCCATTTAATAAAGGTGGGTGTGTTATATCCCACTTTCTTACGGTGCTCCAAGATAGCGTGTAACTCCATCATGTCCCATTGCCTTAACTTCATGCCGATGTCTTCGTCGAAGAAGCGGAACGGGTCACCCTGGCTTAACCACATATAAGTATAGCGTGCCGAGTTTCTTAGTTCTAGTTCACGATGATAGAGGAAACGCACCAATACCGCTTCAGAGGCATAGCCATTGATGGACTGAATAAGTTTCAGAGCTTGTATCTTTGATCTTTTGGAACCGAATTGAAGTTCGCGTTCAAGGAAACGTGTGATTTGGAATACGGTTTGAATCGTTTGATAGTTTAGTTCATTGATCTCATCTTCATGCACACTCTTGATTTCTGTTAATAGTTGAGTGATAATGCGTAACTCGTTAGGTTTCGGGCGCTTTTTCGTATCATATTCTAATCTGTCAGCTATCTCTTCTTCACTCAATGTGTTGGAATCTAGTGAGATAGATTTCATTTCTTCATAATACTTATCAAATGCTTTATTGTATTTCCGCTTCTCTTTTCGCCTTTTAAATATACCATATATAATATGGAATAGGAGAAACAAGTACGCAATAATGCAAAACATTACAGCAATTGAGCATATTCTTATGATTAAAGGATAGCCAATAAACTTGTAATATATCCAATAGAAATAATATTCTATGTAATCTATACCATACAGTACTTGATCCATTTCCCTTGATATATTTATATATAGAACTTGTATATTCGGAATAAAAGCTCTATATTTGTTGTATTGAATGTTCTGTCTAATGCAAATATACGAAATAACTTGTATATATTATCCAGTGTTCATGAACAGGCCTTTTGAGCCCTATTTTAGCTCTTGTGATTATTCTCGATGGAAAGGATTGAAATTACAAATAAAGGCAAGCAAAAAGCTATTAGGAGTTAAATATATTTTTGATAAGTTAACAAATGGAGCCTGAAAATAAGTGTGATAAGCCAGGTTCTCATGCGAAACAAAAACAAACAATAAATTTAAAAATTAAATTAAGATGAAAATTAAAAGTTTGATGTATGTCCTTATGGGGACAATGTTGGTTACTACTTCCTGCTCTGATAATGAGTTGGAAAAAGGTAACGATGGTTCGGGAACTGTTGACCCGGTAAATGCTTCTGCACTTGTGAATGTATATTCCGATAAAAGTGGTTCTGAAGCGAGTCTGCTTGTGGGAGATGTATTAGTGAAAGATTCCCATACTCTTACGTTGAATGTTCCTGCTGCTTGCGAGAAAGTGTATATGAAATACAATACAGTTTCGGGAACAGAAGCTACAAAAGAATTTGCTTTGTCTCCTGTTAGTCGTGGTGTAGATCAGAGTACTGGTTTCAATTTTGAAACAAACCGTCTGGCATCGGTAACTCTTGCGCTTCCTGAAGATGCAGTGCAGCCGACAAATGAAACGGACCAAGGCTATCTTTTCTATCATAACACAGGTGTGGTGATGTTCGAAGATGGTTGGCCTATTCAACTGGATTCATGGTATGATGAAGATTTCAACGATGTTGTATTCGAGTATGACTTGAAGGTGACTGAATGTCATAGTCAACAGATGATGGAGACTGTAGGAGGTAAAGAAGAATTGTTGTTGACTTTGGATGTTCGTGCTGTAGGTGGTATATACCCGACTGTGTTAGGTGTTGTACTGGATGGTTTGAAAAGCGAGTATGTTGATCGGATTACTGCAAGCCTTGTACTAAAAGGTGGTCAGGGAACAATGACAGACTTAGCTAAAGAGGAACTTTCTACAAAAAATATAGTGAAAGTTGAAAATAAAAATTGGAATTGGAGTAATGATACTCGCAAAGAACCGCGTTTCGCAATATTGACAGTGGATAAAGCACAAGCGGAAGGAACTGTTATTACACTGGATGGTTTAACTTCTTTGATGGATAATAATCAGGATATGTTTCAGGTAACACAAGGAAAAGTAAGAGAAGGACTACCTATGTTGCGTGCTGAAGTTAGACTGATTGGTAAAGAAGGATTAACTGGAGCTGAAAGAGATGCTCAGCTTGCAGCATTTAGAGAGTTGATTTTAGATACTAATAGACAGAATTTCTTTATTAAGGTGAACGGTGGTAAAGAAATACACATGAGGGGTTATGCACCGACTTCTGCTTACAAAGCAGAATATGAAGCATTGGTTGCGGGTGACACTACACTGGATGCAAATGTTTATTATTCAAATACCAAAGGTTCCACTTGGGGAGTTAAACTTCCGGTTGGCACACGTCATGCTTATGAACGTGTACCATTTAGAGAAGCATATCCTGATTTTACTAAATGGGTAGATAGTAAGGGTGCTTCAAACCAGAAATGGTATGAGAATTTTGTTGATGAAAAAACTATAAGATATTGGTAATGCAAATTATCAGTCAATACGTTATTTGAGTTATTTTGTACAATTTGAACCCCTCTTTTTTCGAAAAGAGGGGTTTCTTTGTATTCGGAAGAATAATCTTTAAACTAATACCGTAATGACGAAGCGATTTTTTATAGGCTACAGTTTGATTACTTTTTTTCTCTTAAATAGTGTGGTGCTTTTGGCACAGCACAAAGCTTCTTTTGTGCAGCAATGGAAAATAGAAGATGCATCCCATGCTTTGCAAATAATAGAACGTGCAGATACATTAGAATTGATAGTTCCGGACGGACTGACTATGTGGTATCGGCAACGATTGACGGGCGATTATGAAATAAGTTATCGTATTTGTATGGTGATGCAAGGTGGAAAGTATGACCGCTTGAGTGATCTGAACTGCTTCTGGGCTGCCAATGATCCTAAATACCCTGATGATCTTTTTGCCCGTAGTCAGTGGCGTGACGGCATCTTTAAAAACTATAACACATTAAACCTTTTCTACGTTGGATACGGAGGAAATGATAACTCAACGACCCGTTTCCGTCGATACAAAGGAGAATATTATGGAGTGGCAGATGACAAGGTGAAACCTTTATTGAAAGAATATACCGATGCCTCTCATTTACTCGTCCCCAATCAATGGTATGAGATTCGGATTCGAGTGGAAAAGGGAATCACAACTTATTCTGTGAATGATGAAGAGTTGTTTCGCTATACCCTTGCGGGTAGTGAAGGTGACGGACACTTCGGTTTACGTCTTTTGCAGAATCACGTACTCTTTACAGATTTTAGAGCGACTATACTTTGACTTATATACTGAAAACCTAATAAGACTATATTTCCATGATGAAACAACCTTTTACTAAATTTGGAGTGACAACTCTGTTTTCTCTTTTGTGTTCAGCATTCCTTCATGCGCAAGTTGTAACAGATGAACGGATGTTTTCTTTTGAAGAACCGCAAATACCGGATTGTATCACCGCTACCCATTCCCGCCTGTCGGTATCTGATCTGCATTATAAAGATGGAAAACATTCGTTGGAATGGACATTTGAACCGGGTGGTATATTGGAACTCAAGAAAGACCTGAAGTTTGAGAAGAAAGATCCGACCGGCAAGGATTTATATCTTTCGGCTTTTATTGTGTGGGTTTATAATGAAGTTCCCCAAGATGCGACCATTGAGTTTCAGTTTCTGAAAGACGGCAAACGATGCACATCTTTCCCTTTTGGTATTAATTTCAGTGGTTGGCGTGCCGCATGGGTTTGCTATGAACGTGATATGCAAGGCACACCGGAAGAAGGCATGAATGAACTCCGGATTATTGCTCCAAATTCAAAAGGAAGCCTTTTCATCGATCATTTGATTACGGCTACTAAAGTTGATGCACGTCAACAGACGGCCGATCTGCAAGTTCCTTTTGTCAATGCCGGGACCACCAACCATTGGCTGGTTGTCTATCAACACTCGCTTTTGAAACCGGATATTGAATTGACTCCTGTAGACGATAAGCAAAGAGCAGAAATGCAACTGTTGGAAAAGCGTTTTCGTGATATGATCTACACGAAAGGAAAAACGACTGATAAAGAAGTAGAAACCATCCGCAAGAAATATGATTTCTATCAGATAACTTACAAGAACGGCCAAGTATCGGGAGTACCTATTTACATGGTACGTGCTTCAGAAGCTTATGAACGGATCATACCAAACTGGGATAAAGATATGCTGACTAAAATGGGAGTGGAAATGCGTGCTTATTTCGACCTGATGAAAAGAATTGCCGTTGCATATAATAATGCGGCAAATCCGGTGATTCGGGAAGAAATGAAGAAGAAGTTCTTAGCAATGTACGATCATATAACCGATCAGGGAGTAGCTTATGGTAGTTGTTGGGGAAACATCCATCATTATGGCTATAGTGTTCGCGGTCTGTACCTGGCATATTTTCTGATGAAAGATGTGCTTAGGGAAACCGGGAAACTTCAGGAAGCCGAACGGACATTACGCTGGTATGCGATTACTAACGAAGTATACCCTAAACCGGAAGTCAATGGAATTGATATGGACTCTTTCAATACACAGACCACCGGACGCATTGCCAGCATTTTAATGATGGAAGATACACCGGAAAAACTACAATATCTCCGGTCTTTCTCCCGTTGGATTGATTTTGGTTGCCGTCCTGCATTGGGATTATCCGGTTCGTTTAAAGTAGACGGAGGTGCTTTCCATCATCGAAATAACTATCCGGCTTATGCTGTGGGCGGACTCGATGGAGCAACCAATATGATTTATCTTTTCAGCCGGACGGAATTTGCTGTTTCCGAGTTAGCTCATGAAACAGTGAAAAATGTACTGTTGACCATGCGTTTCTATTGCAATAAGCTGAACTTCCCTCTTTCCATGTCCGGTCGTCATCCGGATGGAAAAGGTAAACTGGTTCCTATGCATTTTGCTATGATGGCTCTAGCTGGTTCTCCCGATGGAAAGGAGGAATATGATAGTGAAATGGCTTCTTCTTACCTCCGTCTGATTTCAGACCCAAGTATTGCAAATGACTCTCCCGAATATATGCCTAAGGTTTCAAATGCTGAAGAACGTAAGGTGGCAAAACTTCTTATAGAGAAAGGTTTCCGTCTGGAACCGGACCCGCAGGGAAATATAGCGATGGGATATGGTTGCGTCTCTGTTCAACGTCGTAGCAATTGGTCGGCTGTGGCACGTGGACATTCCCGTTATCTATGGGCGGCAGAACATTATCTGGGAGCAAATCTATACGGTCGCTACCTGGCACACGGCAGTTTGCAAATATTGACTGCTGCACCGGGACAGACAGTAACTCCCGCCACTAGCGGCTGGCAGCAGGAAGGTTTTGACTGGAACCGTATTCCGGGAGTGACATCTATTCATTTGCCATTGGAGCAATTGCAGGCTAAGGTGCTCAATGTGGATAGTTACTCTGGAATGGAAGAGATGCTTTACTCCGACGAGGCTTTTGCCGGTGGTTTGTCTCAACAGAAGATGAATGGTAATTTCGGAATGAAGTTACATGAGCATGATAAGTATAACGGATCACATCGGGCACGTAAATCTTACCATTTCATCGATGGAATGATTGTCTGTCTTGGTTCGGATATTGAAAATACAAATACGGAGTTCCCGACAGAAACGACTATCTTCCAATTGGCAGTTACTGATAAAGCAGGGCATGATTATTGGAAAAATTATCAAGGAGATAAGAAAGTATGGGTGGACCATTTGGGAACGGGTTATTATGTTCCAACTCCCATCCGGTTTGAGAAGAACTTTCCTCAATACTCGCGAATGCAAAATACAGGAAAGGAAACAAAGGGTGATTGGGTTTCTTTGGTTGTAGATTATGGAAAGGCACCGAAAAACGGAAGTTATGAATACGCTGTTCTGCCTCAGACGAATGAAACTCTGATGAAGAAATTTGCAAAGAAGCCCACTTATAAGGTATTACAGCAAGACCGGAATGCACATATTGTAGAGTCCGTTTCCGAACAGATCATTTCTTATGTGTTGTTTGAAACTCCTGAAACGACATTGCCGGGTGGTTTATTACAACGTGTGGATACTTCCTGTCTGGTTATGATTCATAAAGGATCTGCTGATAAGATTAAGTTGACGGTGGCACAACCGGATTTAGCTTTGTATCGCGGTCCAAGCGATGAAGCGTTTGATAAAGATGGGAAACGCATCGAACGTAGTATCTATTCACGACCATGGATTGAAAATGCCAGTAGTGAAATACCTGTGACTGTAACGATAAAAGGGCAATGGAATGTAGAAGAAACTCCGTTTTGCAAGGTGATTTCTTCTGATAAGAAGCAAACAGTTTTGCAGTTCAGTTGTAAAGATGGTGCTAGCTTTGAAGTGGAGTTAAGGAGATAAAAGTCAGACAATAGGAGATCATTTGCTTTTCCTGATAGGGGAACACTAGTTTCTCTTGGAGAAACCATAGTTTCCATGCCGTTGAAACTATTGTTTCTCGGTGCTGAAACTACAGTTTCCCAATGCTGAAACTTTAGTTTCCCGGTACGAAACCTTTGGTTTCAAGCCTTGAAACTAAAAGTTTCCCCACGAGAAACAAAGGTAATGCATTCATGAAATAAATAGGATTGCCTGGAGCTTCCAGAGTGAATACCTCCGCGTTGTGAAATGTAGTTTATCTGTTTCTGGTGACAGCATTATTGTTGTCACACTGCTGTCACCTATTGCTGTCACGGTGTTAATTGTTAATAATCAAACCGTTAAGCAGCAATCGGTGACAGGTGACAGATATATAATTAAAATAATTGTATAGAGAGGTTAGAACATAAACATGGCAACGGCAACAATACGGTTGTTACATACGGCATGGGTATCTTGAATTTTCCCATTGGACGTATTGAGCGAACCATACCATGCAGAGCTTAATGTATATTCCAACCCGAATTTCCAGTGGGGGACATTGTAGGTCAGTTCTGCTCCTGCCGTAACTAATTGGTTAAGGTCTGTTCCTGTTCCATAAAGTTTTGCATCATTTCCTTTGGGAGCATATAGTGCATCACTTGTTCCCAGATTCTTGGCATAGCCTACGAAGATTCCCGGCTTCCATTTCTGTCCGTAGACAACGTTGAACCAAGAGCTGGAGAAACGTATCGGAGTATATTCTTGTTCTCCCGTTTGTTCGTTGACAGACTTGATCCCGAATCCACCCAAACCGGAAGCTTGTGTCAGATTGGATCCTAATACACTCTTCGCAGCGATGAACCAGTCTTTGTTGGTGTATTTTACATGAGCTTCGTATGAAAGAGTTGTGATGCGTTCGTCTACCTTGTATTTATCTGTATTTACTATAGACTCCGTACGTGGTTTCAATGATAACAACTCAATGCCTACGCCGGCCAGCAAACCGCCATTCTTATAATCAGCTCCGACATAAAATTCGGGAATACAGCTTTGCTTCAGATACTTATGTGTTTTCCCTTCCGGTCCTTGTGAAGTATATTGTGATTGCCACACTGCGGCTCCGGTAAGTTGGACATTCTTGTTTGTATAGCGATAACGAATTTGTGGCGCACGGCTGAAGGGCTGAAACGGTGCTCCTACGGAGAGATTAAGAATCTGCGGAGACACATCTCCGAATAAGGGATGCCAGTTCTGTCCGAGTAATAAAGCTGATTTTCCCCAATCCAGATTCAAATAAGCATGACGAAGGCGAATGACCGAATAAGAAGTGCCTGTGCCGCGGAAGTCGACCTCTACTTTGGCAGAAGTCTTGGCCGTCCCCAGCTTCGGACCGGCAACGTCTACTCCGAGACGTGAATACAAGGTATAGAAATTGCTGTTAGGCGTTGAGTTCAAATCATTCCCATCCGGATCACGTACCTTATCTTTCGGATACATATAAAACAATCCGTCTACGGTCTCTTCATTAGCACGACTATTATAATAAAAGTCAGTACGGATTTGTCCGTAGAATTTGAACTTGAAATCCTGCATTTGTGCAAAACTGCCCGATACGATTATCAGGCAAAGAAATAAGAGAATGTACTTTTTCATAATGTGCATGTTTGTAAACGGGTGCAAAATTACGTAAAATTACTGGTTATTAGTTTATCGTTGATTAAAAAAGGCAAGTATTGCCTGATTGTATTTGTTGAGGCTTGTGCTTTTATGAATTGCTTTCAGTAATTTTCTGTCTGCTTGCGGCATTAAATATTCCCAGAAAGTTTTCATTTTGTTCAGAAGCTGTTCGTCTCCTCCTTCTAACTGTTCTGCATATTGATTGTATATACATTTATGCATAGATTGCAATTTTTCTCTTATTTCATCAAGCTCAAGTGTACGGTTTTGTCTATATTCCAATGCCAATGCCGGGTTGGCAAGTAATCCTCGTCCTATCATTATTCCGGCTAATCCGGGAAACTGTTCCTGAATGTGGTGAATATCTTCCACACTATTGATATCCCCATTATAGATGAGCGGATGTTTGCAGACTCCCTGAAAGGCTTCAAACGCTTTAAGGTCGACTTCTCCTTTATATTGCTGTTTTCCCAAGCGGGGATGCATAACCACTTGTCGTAGGGGGAGCTCATTGATAATCGGAGCCAGTTTCAGACATTCCTCCGGATCTTCCCAACCCAACCTCATTTTGATAGAAAAACTAATTTGCGGATATTCCGTAATCAGCCGGCTAAGTAACGCTTGCACTTCTTCGGGATAAGGAAGAATACCGGAACCATTGTGGCGTTTAGCCAGCATGGGAAAAGGGCACCCCATATTGATATCGACTTCCTTATATCCCTTTTCAATGAATAGGGATAAGATTTTTTCTGCTTTCTCAAAAGAGGGAGCTATCAGTTGTGGAATCAGATGGGGTACTTGATTATTCCCGGGTTCGATTCCTCGGACATCTCTATGGCGAAATCCGCCTTTTTCGAGTCGTACAAATGGGGTATAATAAGTATCTATACCTCCGAAGCAGGCAGCATGAGCATTACGGTAAATCACGTCGGTATAACCTTGTAATGGGGCAAAATGAATAGGAAGAGTCTTTGGCATTATTTTTATTTTTGTGCAAAGATACAGAAAAAGTAAAAGAGAGGAACCTCGCGGTCCCTCTCTTTCTGATGTTAAATTGATTAAAGTCTGATTTTTATAAACGTTTTCTATGATTGAAGGTTAGAAAAATTGGGGGATATGCTTTTATTCTACAACGTTTATAGTCAGTTCACGTATTACTTGACCACCTTGATGGACGTAGTTTGCATTGTTGGCTACGAAGGTAGCGGTGTATGTTCCGGCCTCCTCGTAGGTATGTGAGTATATCTCTAATGTTTGCGAGATATTTTTGATGGCTACACCAGCGTCAGGATCGCAGGAACCATTGAGGAGGATTGGATTGGAAATAAGCCAAGTATCTCCTTTGGTATAATCTTTTTTACCTCCACTCGTTACGAAATCATTCGGTTGGCTAGTTCTCCAAAAATATGGGATATTACCGTCCACTGTGGTATATGCTATCTTGTCTGCATATTCTGCGCTTTTCATTTCTTCAAGTGTCAGATTTTTGTTTCCTAATGCTTCCTTCAGTTTGTTGAAATGTCCTCCGTCTTTTGCAAGATCATCTAAATTATAGGTTACATTCAATGCCGAGAATTCGAAGTTCTTTGCATTAATTGTGGTTGATTTCCCATTGTTGAATTCTAGATTAAGTTGTAATCCTTTAATATGTATAACAGGCATTGTAGCGCTGTTGTCAAGGGGATTCAGGCGGAAAGCAATGCTGATTTCCTTGCCCAAGTAAGAAGTCAAAGGGCAGGAATAGTCTTTAGTAACTTTGGTTGCTTTAGGAAGCTCATCTTGGCTGACAAGTTCTGTCCATTCGCAATTAGTAACTGCTTCTTTGTCTTTTTCCACATTGTTGCCACTAATTCCTTCGAATTGATCGGATATTAATATGTGAGTAGAACCTTCGATGGTTTTCGCACTACCATAGTCATATACTACGGAGAAGTTGATTTCACATTTTTCTACGTCTTCCGGTTGCATTTCAATTCTGTTCCGGTGTTTGTATTCGTGCCCTATCTCACCGCTGAAGAAACTGATAAAATCAGGGTCACCATCGAAGCTGAACGTTACAGGGTTTCCTTTCTTTACAGTCACAGTTTTGCCATCGAAGCTGACATTGCTGTCTGTCACCACACCCACTTCCATTGCTGTTTCTTCTTTTAATTCCTTGTCGCATGAAGCCAGGGATAGTCCGGCAAAAGCGATAGTCATCAAACTTTTATATATTATTTTCATGTCCTTTTCTTTTTAAAGTTATTAAGAGAATTACCAACCCGGATTATTCGTCTTGATAGCACCGTTTGATCCTATTTCATTGGCAGGAATCGGGAAATAATTGTAAGACTTCGGAATATTGAAGTAAGTATATACATTGATTCCGAATTTCCAGGATTCGTCAGCCTGTGCCTTGTCCACTTGTTCCTGCATCAGTTTGTAATAGTCTCCCCAACGGATCAGGTCGAAACGGCGTGTGTACTCGAAACAGAGTTCCATTGCACGTTCGTCTTTGATAGCTTTGCGGAAGCTCTCTTCATCCAGATTTGCTGCAAGTTTTTTGATTCCTGCACGTTCTCTTACTGCATTGATACATTCATACGCCAAATCATTAGGGCCATGGTTGACTTCATTTTCTGCCTCTGCAATCATTAGCAGAATGTCAGAGTAACGGAGAAGAGGGAAGTTGATGGAAGTATCGTTTTTACTCTTCTTGTCTGCTTCATATTCTCTACGATATTTGGCGGCAGCCCTGTTGCGGTTCTTATTGGCATCGTTCTTCGATTCACGATCACCGTAAGTAGACCCCGGCTCTGTTTTACCATAGCTGAAGGATTTATCCCAGTATTGTTGTTCCACTTCATCTCTTTTTCCCTTTACAAATTCACGACCGTCCACCGGAGTACCTTCTCCTGCTGACTGGGTGTAAGTGAATGGAGCAATATTCCAGTTGCAACGGTCAATGTCATCGTTTGCTTCATACAATTCCAGCAGTTTAGGAGTATTCCAGATAAAAGCGTATGCATAGCCCGGATCACCTTTACCAGTAATGGATGCTTTGGAAGAAAGGTCCTTACCCTGAATGCCGATAATATTACCGATTCTACCTTCTGCACGTACATCCGTCGAACGGTTACCTGCAAATTCTACTTCCCAAATACTTTCATTAGCCTTGGCACCATCCTTATTGAGAGCAGTGTTATACTTATCAGAACAAATGTCGATAAAGAAGTCCCAATATTTGGCAGTTAGTGAATGACCCTCATTCTTGACTAACTGTGCATAGTAACTTGCTTTTTTGAAATATTCTGTAATCTCGGCACTAGTCGTGTTGTTAGCCAAACCCACTTCCTTGTCACGTTTAGGTTCACCGGCCCGGAACATATATACACGCGCCAACATTCCCCAAGCAGCCGATTTGGAAACACGTCCCGGTAAATAGTTCAAATCTTGAGCAGATTTGAGATCCTCGGCAGAACCATACATCTCTTTGATGATAAAATCATAAATCGTCTGTTTGTCCGTACGTGGAATGGAGAGGTTATAGGCATCTTCTGTAGAAGTAGTCTTGAAAGGTACATCTCCCCAACATTCTACCAAAGTAAAATAATAGAATGCGCGTAAGAAACGGGCTTCGGCTTTGTACTGCTTGCGGGTATCGTCGTTCATATCGGGCACTGCATCAATATTTTCCAGGAAAATATTGGCTCTGTTGATGCCGGAGTATAATGTGTACCACAATGCTGCAACGGCCGGATCACTTGTGTTGGCATTGTTACAGATCAACCCACTTTTGTTAGGTCCGCGGTTGGCACCACCATAGTGTCCCAGATCGTCACCTCCTACAAGGTATAAGAACTCATTTCCGTAGAAGGAACTTTGTCCCAGAATGGCATAGGTTCCTGTCAGCCAAGAGGTAGCGTCCGCTTCATTTTTGAAGAAGTTTTCAGGAGTGGTGTATGTCGGGTCTTTTTCCAAGAAATCGCAGGAAGTCAGGTTAAGTCCGACAAGAAGTGATATGATGATTATTTTTATTGTTTTCATATACGTAATTGTTTGAAGGATGATTGATTAGAAACCTAAGTTTATACCAAAACTGATAGAGTAGGCTCTCGGATAAGCGGAGAAGTCCAGTCCCGGAGTCAGTGCGCCTTCACGGATAGATACTTCCGGGTCGTAACCGGAATACCCTGTACATGTCCATAGATTCTGACCGGCAACGAATACGCGTGCATTGTCTATCTTCCATTTCTTGGTCAGTTGTTTCGGCAGTGTATATCCTAAAGACACGGTCTTCAGACGAAGGAACGAACCATCTTCGATAATACGTGTAGAGAACACTTTGTTAGAACCGGAGTCGGTAGCTCTCGGAATATTACTTTCCGGATTTTCCGGTGTCCAGCGGTCTGCGTAACTTGCGTATTGGTTCAAGTCACGTGTTTTATTGCTGTTCTCGAAGAACAGGCGGTTGGCATTCAATACATCGTTTCCATACGACCATTGGAAGAAGATGCTCAAGTCAAATCCTTTGTATTCGAAATTGTTGGTAAATCCGCCCGTATGTTTCGGCATACCGTTACCGATCATAGTGCGGTCGTTATCGTCGATGATACCGTCACCATTCAGGTCTGCGTATTTCGGCATACCCGGTTGTGTATTACTTTCGGAAGAGAAATACGGAACATTGCGTTTCAGTGTATATGTATCACCTACTTTGTCGAAATCTTCGTATTTGTATGTACCTTCGTAGATGAATCCGTACATCATTCCCATCGGATAACCCACTTTGGCAATGTAGCTGTATTGAGAGTTATAGTTCTGGTCAAATTTGGCTGCACTCAACAGAGAAGATTGGTTTTCGGCCAATTCTAATACTTTGTTCTTGTTGAATGCGATATTAAAGTTAGTAGTCCATGAGAAATGACGGTTCTTGATATTGGTTGTGTTCAATGTGAGCTCGATACCTTGGTTGCGTACCTTTCCTACATTCTTCATGGCACTGAAATAACCGGAAGAGGTGGGAAGTGCAGTATTCAGCAACAAATCACGAGTCGTTTTACGATACCAGTCTACGGTTAATCCGATGCGTTCGTCCAGGAAGCCTAAGTCCAGGCCTAGGTTCCACTGTTCGGTAGTCTCCCATTTCAGTTTTCTGTTTCTTAAGGAAGTGGGCACTGTACCTACACTTGTCAGGCTGTTTTCGAACGGATATACACCACTCGGTAGGCTACCGATCGAAATAAAATCTCCAACTTTATCTTTTAATATCTGATATAAAGCATACGTATCATACTCGCCTACACGGTTGTTACCGGTCAATCCCCAGCTTGCTCTTAATTTACCGGAAGAAACAACAGACTTCAATGGTTTCATAAAATCTTCCTCCATGAATCCCCATGCCAATGAACCGGAAGGGAAATAGCCGAAACGGTTATCACCACGGAATTTGGAAGAACCGTCGGAACGGAAAGAAACCGTTGCATAATACAATGATTTGTAGTTATAGTTCAAACGTCCCAGGAAAGAGAGCATAGACCAGGAACTCTTTAATGATTTGGTCGTACTGGGAGTTCCTTCACTCATTCCTGCCATCCCGAGTGCTTCGTTTGGAATTTGCACTGTCTTGTATGAATAGTATTCATAGTCAGAATTTTGCAGAGTTACACCTACCATACTATTAAAGAAATGCTTCCGTTTGATATTGGTCTGATAGGTTAGAATATTTTCGTTCAACCACGTTGCACGTTGAGAATGGTAGATTTCTGCATTCACCTTATCGGATGATTTCGGATTACCATAACGAGTTTTCGAGTTGTTGAATGTTTCCCCTTTGCGGGTATCGAATGTGTAACCGCCGGAAACTTTCAACTTCAATCCTTTGATAAATTCATATTCTGCAAATCCGTTGAACTGGATATAGTTCGCGTACGTCTTGCGATATTCATTTTTCAAAGACATGATAGGGTTGAAACGATAGTCGTTGGTATTGTTTATCGCGTCGTCCATGATGTTATCCATCAACGAGTTTAATGGTCTGTCCGGTTCGGTCACAGGGCGATATCCCCATACACTATAGAACAGGTTATTCATACCACTGTATGAGTTCTGGGAAGGAGAACCACCGGTAGTTGTAGTACTGGAATAGTTGGTCGTCAGATAGATTTTCAGTTTCTTCTTTTGGATGGTAGTACCCATACGGCCTTGTACACGTTTGTAGTTTGATTCCAACAAGATACCGTCCTGGTCATAATAAGATAAAGAAGCATTGTAGCGAACTCCTTCCGAACCACCGGTCAGGCTGACATTGTGGCTTTGCATCCATGCGCTGCGGAAGATTTCATCCTGCCAGTTATATTGCGGGATATTTCTATAATCTTCCAGTCCCCATTTCTTACCGTCATAATTCATGAAGTAGGTAGTTTCCATATCTTTGGGACTACGTTCTGCCTGTAGTTTGACGAATTCATAGGCATCCATCATCGGGATCGTTTTGGTGATATGCTGAATACCGAAACTTCCGTCGTATTTAATTTTAGGTTGGCCGATTGTTCCTTTCTTGGTTGTAATCATCACGACACCGTTGGCACCACGGGCACCGTAGATAGCGGTAGCAGAGGCATCCTTCAGGAAGTCGAGTGACTCGATATCGTTCTGATTAATGGCTGCGGCTATGGAGGGGTCTTCCACCGGGAAACCGTCAATGACATAAAGAGGAGAGTTGTCCTGTGTCAAAGAGTTGTTACCACGGATGACGATGTTCATCTGTCCGCCCGGCATACCTTCGCCCGAACTTACGTTGACACCGGCAATACGTCCGCCCAATGTCTCGCCGAAAGAAGCAGTCGGAGTGCTAAGCAGTTCCGCCATACTGGCTTTGGCAACAGAGCCAGTCAGATCCTTCTTGCGTATCTCCTGATAGCCGACTACTACCACTTCGTCCAATGTCTTTGTGTCTTCCTTTAATGTGATAACCATTGGCTTTTGAGTGTCCACCTTCATTTCTACTGTGACATAACCAATGAAAGAAATAACCAATATCGAATTTTTATTGGGCACGTTAAAAGCAAATTTACCGTCAAGGTCAGTGATTGTTCCTTGCGAAGTACCTTTTACCTGGACACTGGCTCCCGGCACTCCTTCTCCTAAGTTATCCTTCACTGTACCTTTAACAAGTACCTGTGCAAGTACAAAAGAAACAGAAAACAGGATCAGTCCGATGGAGGAGAGCATCCTTTTTCTAGTTTGAGTGGATAAATGTTTTTTCATATATTAAAAATTAAGTGATTTTATTGAATCTACGCTTGCAAAGATAGATGGATTGAATATTCTAATATGGATAGAATTATTCAAGATTGGTGCAAAATCATACAATTTTCCTGTTCTCATAAACTATTTTTCTTTTACGGATTCTAGTAATTCAGATAATTCTTTCACTATGTCGGGGTATTGTTTTGATACATTCGTTTTCTCCGATGGATCGGAGGATAAATCGTAAAGTTGAGGCTGTTTGTCGTTGCCTAACTCCATTTTCGTCCAATACTCGATAGCGGGGCCGTCGCTCGGTTCGATGTATTTCCATTGACCTTTTATGATGGCAAGTGTGTTATTGAGATTCTGTTGAACGACATACTCACGGTTTGTATTATTTTTGCCGAGGAGTACGTTCAGATGTTCTTGACTATCGGGAGCAGCTCCTTTACGTAAAGGTTGGTCCAAAAGGGAGGCGAGCGATGCATACACATCTATTTGAGAGAAAAGAGCTTGTTGCTTGTTCGGCTTTACTCGGGCAGGCCAGCGGACGATAAATGGAACGCGTGTCCCCGCTTCGTAAGCACTGTATTTCCCACCACGGTAGATCCCCATCGGAGTATGCCCGTTGAGAAGTTCGTAAGCTTGGTCTTGATAGCCGTCGTCGATAACAGGACCGTTATCGCTGGTAAAGATCAGGATGGTGTTGTCTGCGATGTGGAGGCTGTCCAGTGTGTGCATGATTTCACCGATGGTCCAGTCCAGTTGCAGGATGACGTCGCCACGAGTGCCGAGTCCGCTTTTGCCTGCGAAACGTGGGTGGGGGATGCGCGGTACATGTACGTCTTGCGTACCCATATATAAAAAGAAGGGTTCTTCCTGATGGGATGCAATGAAATTCTTGGCCTTGTTGGTGATGATATCGGCTATGTCTTCATCTTTCCAAAGGGCGGATTTTCCTCCGGTCATCCAGCCGATACGGGGAATGCCGTTGATAATTGTATTGTTGTGTCCCTGGCTGGGTTTTAAAGTGACGAGCTCTGGGTTCTCTTCTCCCGTAGGCCAGTCGCCTACTTTGTGGTCGTAGTTTACGGTGATAGGATCATTGGGGTCAAGTCCTACGACATGTCCGTTTTCTACAAATACACAAGGTACACGGTCTACGGTAGCCGGAATAATAAATTCGTAGTCGAACCCGATGCTTTGTGCGTTAGGGGTAATCCGGTTGTTAAAGTCGGTTCCACCTTTCGGACCGAGTCCCAGATGCCATTTGCCTACTGCACCGGTTGCGTATCCTGCATCTTTCAGCATATCTGCCATGGTGATGCAGGTAGTGTCGATAATGAGTTCAGAGTTGCCGGGAGCGATTCCTGTGTTTTCCTGTCTCCAAGGATACATACCTGTCAGGAGTCCGAAACGGGAAGGGGTGCTGGTGGCAGAAGTTGCATAAGCATTGGTGAATTGTACTCCTTGTCCTGCCAACCGGTCGATGTTGGGAGTGCTCACTTTTGTTGCTCCATAACAACTTAAATCACCAATGCCGAGATCATCTGCAAATATATAAATAATGTTAGGCTTTTGGCTATTCTGCCCATTGTTCTTTTGGGGTGCATGATTGCATCCTGACAGCGTGACGATGCCGGACAATAGGGGAAGTAGACGCGAAACGTTTTTCATAATGCTGAATGTTTTAGGAAATAATGTAATGAACACAAAGATAAGCGAATGGAAGAAAAAGAATGAGTAGGAATGTACAAGTGAAGTACAAAATAGTACACTTAAGAGGTTACCTTCTTTATTCGGGCGAAGATGTCCGGACTAAGAAACCGTTTATATCATAAATTTAGGCACGGATTACACGGATTAACGCTGTTGTTTTCATACTCATCGTTTTTTAATCCGTGAAGTCCGTGTGATCCGTGCCTAATAATATAAGATTATTTTGCAAGAGTGCTTGTATAGTTGCATGCTAATCTGTTTCTTCTCCGTCCCCTTCTTCTTCGCTCTCTTCTCCTTTACGATAAGCCAGCGGACTGACGTGATAAATCTCCTTGAAACATTTACTGAAATAGCGGGAGGAGGAGAACCCAATCCGGTCAGAGATCTCCGTGATATTCAGCTCCGGGTTATTCCTTAACATGACAGCGCCTTTTTTGAGACGTATGCTTAGGATGAAATCATTCGGGGTCTGGCCTGTAACTGCTTTCAGTTTAGTGAATAGGTTCGTACGTGCCATACCCATTTCGCGGGCGAAGATATTAACGTTGAAATCCGTATTGTCCAGATGACGTTCGATAATGGCCATCGCGCGGTCGAGCATCTCCTTATCCATCGGGTTGGTAGCCAACATTTGGGCAAAAGCCTGTGGTTGTTTGCTGAACTTCTCTTGCAATAGCCGGCGGGAATTAACTAGGTTATTGCAGCGGGAAATCAGAAGATTGGTATTAAACGGTTTCGTGATATAATCATCCGCACCAATCTTCAAACCTTCGATATTGTGCTCTATAGCAGTACGTGCGGTTAATAATACCACCGGAATATGGCAAGTGTTAAAGTCCGTCTTGATCTGTTTGCAAAGTTCCGTACCCGACATGCGTGGCATTACGACATCACTTAAAATGATGCTCGGCATATCCTTCTGTATCATCTCTAATGCTTCTACTCCGTCGGAAGCCGTACTGACTTGATAGAATGTTTCGAAAATACCGACTAACATCTGTTTGATAGATTCATTGTCTTCCACTATCAGCATTTTGGCGTCTTCGATGCGCTTGTTATCTTCTTCTTTCCATTCCGAATCAGGGATTATTTCTACTGAAGGAACAATAGTCTCTGTTTGCTGGATGGTTTCCGTATCATCTTTCGCTATTTGCTCTTCTGTGAAGTGTTCCTTGCCTAGTTTGAGGGTGATAATGAAACTGCTTCCTTTGCCCGGTTCGCTTTCTACCCGGATTGTGCCGTGATGAAGTTCCACAATACCTTTCGTCAGTGCCAGTCCGATGCCTGTACCGGCTCCGGTATTCAGCGAGTTGAGATGCTCGGTCTGATAGAAACGGTCGAATATCTTATCAATTTCGGCAGCGGCGATACCTGTACCTGTATCTTTTATTTCAATGATGACATGGTCTTTCTCCTGCGATACATTAATCGAAATTGTATCTTCGGCCTTGGTATGCTTCACTGCATTAGACAGCAGGTTGTTTATCACTTTCTGCATCTGCTTTTGGTCATACCATACTTCAATGTCATCCTTCTGTTTGTTGAACTTGAAGTTGATTTGTTTACTGCTCGCATATTCGAGGAAGAGCAAATAATTCTCATACAGGAAGTTAACCAGATTGTGCTGGCTAACTTTGATCTTCATGTGACCCTGTTCCTGTTTACGGAAATCAAGTAGTTCCGTAATCAGTTCCCGTAATTGGAGACTGTTCTTGTAGATTCCCAATACCTTATTATATATATTAGGCGTAAATGTCTGCACCTGCAACAAAGTTTCCACTTGTCCCACGATCAGCGTTAACGGTGTGCGGAATTCGTGCGAGATGTTAGTGAAGAAACGGAGTTTCGACTGGTTCAATGCTTCGAGGTCTTCAATATGCTTCTTTTCGTACTTCAAAGACTCACGGAGTTTGATGCGCGAATTATAGTTCTGAATAAGATACCATAACAGGCTGATAGTGACAATGGTATAAATCAGGTAAGCCCACCATGTCTCATACCATGAAGGGAGTACGATAATCAGCAGTCTGGCCTCTTTTATTCCTTCCCTCTGTGATTTGATGACAAGGGTATATTTACCCGGATTCAGGTTTGTATAAGTAATCAGCGTTTGCTTCCGGTAAGTATGGTTCCATTCGTCTGAGAAACCCTCCAGGCGATAGAGAATTTCATCTCTGTTGGCAGGGATGAAGTTGGAAGTGGCATATTCGATGCTAAACATCGATTGATTCGCTTTCAGACTGATTTCCGGAGTATGACAGATCGACTGTTCCAGGATGCCGCTTTCATCTCCCGGAACTACTTCTTTTCCGTTGACAAACAGGCGGGAAAGAATGATATTATATGATTTGGGAGTGAAATGTAATTTTTTCTCCCAGAAAGAAATCATTCCCTGAATACCGCCAAGGAATACTTCTCCGTCATGTGTCACAAATAGTGCGTTTTCATTGACGGCAGTCAACGGGAATCCATTCTCCGTACCGTAATTATAGAATTTCTTGCTTGGATAGTTGAACTGTGAGAATCCCTGATTGGTAATCAGCAATAAGTCTCCTTTCTGTATGGACGATTCGCATACTTCGTAGATACAGTCGCTGGATAAACCATCTGTCTGTACATCGAAGTTTTCAAAGTCATCACTTGCCTTACGGTAACGGTCGAGACCGCTTCCGGAGGTGCAGAACCACAGATTACCGTTACTGTCCTGCATGATACTGTTGATATTATTGTTGCTAAGACTGTTCGGATTAGCGGGATTGTGTGGATAATTAGTAAGTTTACCGCTGTCGAACCGGTAAGAATAAACACCCTCCCCGGTAGCCGCAATCCACAATGTACCGTCTTTATCAATGCAAAGACTGGCTACCATGCCAATACCTCTTCCTTCTTTCGTCTCTTTGAAGAGTTGTTGGCAAGCGCCTGTTGCCGGATTGAAAAGACAAACACCGTTTTGTGTGGCGACAACCAGCTTGTCCTTATAAGGTACAATGTCTCGGACGATATCCGAAGGTAGTGAGGTTGGGTCTCCGGCTTTCATTCGGTAGACTGTGAAACGGTTAGTACGCAGGTCGAGTTTGTTCAATCCTCCCAAGTGTGTACCTATCCACATGATTTCATTAGTCCGGTCGTAGTAGATTGCTTTGACATTGTTATGGGAAATGCTATTTTTGCCCTCTTCGTGGCGATACCACCGATAGGTGTTATCCTTCCGGTTATACACATTCACGCCGCCGCCTTCGGTACAAATCCACAGGTTTCCGTCCTTATCTTCAGTCATTCTACCGACGATCGGACTACTTAGACCTTCTTTCTCTGTATCTCCGGTTTTGTAACGGGTATAGATTTCATATTCTGGATTGAAATAGTTGACACCTCCGAAATAAGTACCCAGCCAAATTGTTCCTTGTTCATCTTTGACGATGCACCAGATGGAGGAGTGGGTAAGTCCGTCGGGTTTGTTCGCGTTGGCAGTGTAAAGTTGGAATTTACCTGTGCTCTTTTCATAGCGATTTAACCCGTGAAAGGTTCCTATCCACAGATTTCCTGCATTATCTTCACAGCAACTCCTTACGAAATCGGTGCAAATACTGTTTGGATTTTTAGGATCATGACGGAAGTTCTCAATGGTACTATCTGTTTTTATCCGGTAGAGTCCTTCTTCCCAGGTACAGATCCATAATTCTTTAGACGAATCTTCGTAAATACTCGCGATATTACCTCTTGTGACAGGTTGGGAAATCTTTTTGTCTCCCGATAAACAGTAAAGTCCGTTACTGGTAGTTCCCATCCACAGATTTTTCTTTTCGTCCAGGTGGAGGCAGGAGAGGGTGATATCTTTTCCGGCAAGATGATAGTAGAGATCGAAGTTTCCGGTACTTTCATTATATACAAACACTTCTTCTCTTTTCCCGATATATAATTTCTCGTTGAAATAAATAGCATCCACATTGCCTTGCAGCAACGTTTTGAATCTTTGTGTGGTCAGATCGAACTCTGCTACCCCGTCCGTACAGAGCAGGTATACCTTCCCGTTTTTGTTTCCGGTGATACGCAGCACTGTATTGCTGAACAAACTGTTCGGATCGTTTTTATTAAGTTTGAAACTTTTGATATCGTTACCGTTATACCGGTTCAGTCCTTCACGCGTGCCAATCCATATAATCCCCCGTTCATCAATATAAAGGCTATTGACAGAAAATTGGGAGAGTCCGTCGTCCGTGGTCAAGTGGCTAAAAGTGATGTTTTGACCTTGTGTGCGGACTCCAGCTACGCTTAAAAATAGCAGAAATAAAAGAATTACTTTTCTCACTAATTTATTTTTTAAGGTGTTTACATCTATGCAAATATATTGTTTTTATTCGATTTCAGTGAATCTTATTAGAAGAAAGTAACTATAAAACACCGGAAGAGAATTCTATTTAACAGAATTACTCTTCCGGTTTCTAACCTAACTAACCTCTTGTTATAGTGTTTGTGCCTGTTTCGTTTTTATCAGTTCAGATTATTACCACACTACATACTGATTGAAAAAACGAGTACTTTCAGCAATCCATGAGTCCATGTTCTCATAAGCTGCAAAGTGTCCTGATGTAGGGTAACATATCCAGCGTTTAGGTGTACGGATGTGATTGTATGCTGCAAAATTTGTATGTGGTGGTGTAATGTTGTCCTGAAGTCCGAATCCCATTAATACTGGGCATTTGATCCATCCGGTCAGATTCTTCAAGTCAAAGTAAGTTAGTAATGAGAATATTTTATCTTTGTCAATATTCTGCCGGGCAGCTCCTTCGAATACCAAGTTGGCAGGCCTGTGAACCAAACGGAAATAATCGGGATAGTCTGACAGAAAGGGTACGATAGGCGCAGCTGCGGAAATACGATGGTCGAGTGACGCTGCTGCTAATGTGAGCGCTCCACCTTGCGAAATACCTGTAGCAAAAAGGTTTTGTCCGTCAAAGCATGGCTGAGCAAAAATAAAATCAATACTGCGGACTGTATCAGCAAAAGCACCTCTGTAATAGTAATGTTTGGGTGAATCCAGTCCGAAAGCAATCCACTCACCAAAGCGGTTATAAGGTTTGTTGAGGCCTTGTCCACGGGGTGGAATGACCAAGATACACCAACCGGGATAGTCGTCGGGACTGGGAATCCAGGTGACGGCATCATAACCTTGATAAACCACTACGGCCGGATGACTCTGACCATCTGTAGGGACTGCCCAATACCCCCGTAAGATTTCTCCTTCAAGCGAGCGCATTTCTACTTCGTAAACATCACGCTCTGGCTTCGAAGATTCAGGTAGACGTGTCATTTTATAGGCAGGGTGTACACGTTTAAGTTCGGTGATGGTTTTATTCCAAAATCTTTTTAAGTTAGGGGGACCATCCGGTTTGGATAAAATCTGTTCGGCTTCGTATCCAAAGAAGAAATGTTTCAGAGTATCGGTGCCGGCAATGAAACAAACCTGGTAAAATCCGGGAGTGAGATTCGTGAGAGTGACTGATGCACGACTGCGAAAGCCTCCACCGGGAGCTATCGAATCTGTTCCGAAAGAGTAGGTTATAAAGGTAGACGATACAGCATTGCCGAAATCTGTTGCAATGTCCATGCGTATCCTATCCGAAAAACCTGACTGTGCAGATGTCAATTCCAGCATGAAGCGTACTGGATGTTCGTTATCGAACATCCAGTTTTGCTCAACAGGAATATTGAGATTTATGGTCTTCTGTGTATAACTTCTTATTGAGTATCCGGTCAGGAGTATAATGACGTATATCCACTTTTGCATCCTGTTAATCATTGTAATTACTCTTTGATATAAAACGTAATCAGCACTCCTTTATGATCGCTTGGCCACTGATTGTTTACGGGCGGAATGATTGGATCTTTGGTTTGTTCTTCTATTCTTTGTCCGCGTACAATAGAGCCTGTTGGACCTACTATCTGGGCACTTTTTATTCTGTCTCTTATACACATCTGACGCTGCCGACGAAGCTAGAAGTGTAGAT
>ENA-OYZB01000059-OYZB01000059.1-human-gut-metagenome-genome-assembly--contig:-NODE-59-length-68770-cov-10.343811_pt1 | contig 68770 bp, 59 predicted proteins | sample MGYA00243258_ERZ653467 | MGnify/ENA primary metagenome ERZ653467 (study PRJEB26926, sample SAMN06165011) | human gut metagenome | biome: ENVO:00009003; feature: ENVO:2100002; material: ENVO:00002003... | reverse complement strand
CATATATTCACGGGTTAGCGTAATATATATGTCTATTTTAAAAAATAAGTTAAAAAAAGCTGTGTTACAATCATTAACACAGCTTCCATACTCCCAATTATTTTAATTGTCTTTGTGGTAATCTATTAGAAATACCAAACCATATCACATTACAGTGGCGTTCTTACCTCTATTAAGTTACCATCTAAATCATAGAATCTAACCACTTTTTGCCCCCAGCTGTAAGTCATAAGGTGGTTAACATATTCAACTTTTGGATATAGTTTCTCTAGCTTCTCGACAAAAGCTTCTATGTCTTTCTCTTCAAAATATAACTCAATTGAATTATTTTTGTGAACAATATCTGTCCATTATCCTCATCTTTAGCAACAAATAATTCGATGTTTCCACTACTTCCACTACTTTTTGTGGATGTAACCACTATTTTACTGATTGTGGAGCCTGACGGAACAGATGTGCTGCTGATTGTAAAAGAACCAAGAGCGGAAGTTGCCACTGTATCATTTGTTCCAAAAAAGGAATTTAACATTCCAACAGAATGTCGTGATGATCCAGAAGTTAATGCTGTCGGAGTTATTTCAAATGTCATTGTTTTCTCCGTCTCCGAATAATTTTCCTGAGTTTCTGCCGCAAAAGCTGTGACATTCATTGTAAAAAGCATGACAACACATACAATAATAGAAAAAAAACGTTTTCTCATAATGAATCTACCTCCATACTTTATGTAATCATCCCCATCTAAATATACTAAATTGAAAAATCAAATCTTCCACCGATTTTATTATCCTCTGGTTTGATAGAATTCCATTCAATATTTTTAATTTTATCCAAAAGTTCATCTTTTGAATTTGCTTGAACAGTAGCTTTTTTTACTTCAATTTGCTTTAATTGTTCCTTTTTCTTCGCCTCTTTCTTCTCCGCAGCTTTCTTTTCCTGAATTTTTTCAAGATATTCTTTCTGACTAGCTGATGTTTTTTCTAATTGAGCAAAGAATGTTGTAGTTCCATCACTATTAAAAGAAATACCAAACTTTGTTATTTTTGTATCAGTATCTGCACTGTTTTCTATTCCGTTTGTCTTACCAAATGCTCTTTCAAATCCAAACTGAGCATTGATTTCATCCGACATACGCAAAGCACCTTCAATACTATGCATCTTTTCAGCATAATATTTGGGATCGGATGCCATCTTCTCCATTTCTTCCTTTGAGAAAATAACTGTATATTCCTTATCACTTTGGGCTAAAATATCTTTGGCATTATCACCATTTTCAAAATCGGCAACCATAAAATCCATGTCGTTTCTTGATCCACGCAAATTCTCCAGCATTTTTTGTGCCGCTTTACTGAGATTTTTTTCAGCGATGCTTTCAGTTGTATTTTCCTTTAATTTCGTATTTTCTGTTGTTTGTGCTGTTTCTTTTTTCTTATTTGCTGTACCAGTCTTGTAGTTGTTCTGGTAATTTGCATAAGCAGCCGTGGTTGTGCTTACATTCATTGACATATCCGTTGTCCTCCTTGTACATATCACATCGTAAATCCGTTTACCTGTTCTTTTCTATATATCGGCATAATTGTTTCGATTATGAATCTTATCATAAAGTTCTGGACTTCCACTCTCTTTTACTAAATTATATTCGCTCCAATAAATAGAATAAAATTCATCTTTTTTTGCAAGTTCCGCTGGTGTCATCTCATAGCCCCAGCCATTTCCAAGATTAGATAAGCGGTAAGTTCTTCTCCGACCACTCCGAAACAAGCTCCGGGTGTACTTCTGCTAAACTGTTGTTCATAGCCAAACCTCAACCTCCTTGTGCTTAGAGTATATGAAGTTTTGGCTTTATCTTGTAGTTTGCGAATATCCGTATAAATAGAAAAAGCCCTTTGAGAAAAGGATTTCTCCCCTCTCAAAGGACAACCAGACAAACTGAAAGTTGCCGCTTTCCTGTACTTACCATTTTTCATTAAAGCGGCTGCATCATCTCAAGAATGATTCCATCCGGGTCTCTAAAATAAAAAGCTCTACTTTCCCCAAATCCATCTGCTCTAAAATCGAAATACTGCGGTTCAGACAAGCACTCCACATTATTATCTACGAGATGTTTGTAAGCAGAATCAATATCATCTGTGTAGAAACATACTTCCGAGATAGATGTTGTAAACAAATCAGAGGGAACTTTCTTTACTTCGTTGTTTACAAACTGAATCAGCTCAACTGGCGGTGCTTCAACAGCCTTGGAGCCATTCAAATAAGCGACCCTTGCTTTGCAATTTACTCTACGAAACATTTTATCTGTTTCTTCGCCTTCCATAAAAATCTCTCCTTGAAACTCAAGCCCAAGGACATCTCTGTAGAATGCAATTGAGCGTTCCAAATCAGAAACCGTTAGTCCTACATGATAAATTCTTCCAACCATATATATTTCTCCTGTAAATTTCGATTGTTCTAATTATTTTTAGTTCCACCTTCTTGCCCCTCGGACAGGAAGTATCCCTCGCTTTCAGCTCGGTCAATTCCGATTGAAATTTCACCCGTTTTGTAAGCTGTTTTTCTTTCCAGTCAATTGCGGAATCCACCTGGCATATAAATCACAGAATGGCTATGACTATTTTCCAGCCCATATTTTCTTAAAACTTACAACAAAAAACAGAGTTTCTGCAAGTCCTGTAATTCCCCATGAGAAGATATACAAAAGATACAGTGATGAAATCGTCTGGAAATGTGCAAATACTGTATAAATCCAGACAATACGAAATACGCAGGAGCCCAGGATAACGATAATGGTAGGCGGAATACTTTTTCCGATGCCTCGGGATGCGGCGATACTGCCATCCATAAAACAGCTGAACGCATAGCTGAATGCCATAATACGAATCCTCTGCATACCAGCATCAATAACTGTTGGTTCCGTAGCGAACAGAGAAAGAAACTGTGGGCCAAACACAAGGAGTAGTCCACCCAGGATTGCACCGAAAATGAAGGCATATGTAAGGCTGACTCTATAAGATTTCAGCATTCGTTTTTTATTACCGGCACCCCAGTTCTGACCGATAAAGCTTGCACATGCAGTATAAAAAGAAAACATGACATTATAGATCAGGGAGTCAGCATTTGCGGCAGCTGCATTTCCGGAAACCATCACTGCATCAAAAGAGTTGACACCAGTCTGCACAAACAGGTTTGCAATAGCAAAGATTCCGTTCTGAAGACCTGTAGGGATGCCAAGCATGAGAACTGCTTTGCAGGCCTTGGGGTGCAGACGGATTTTACGCAGAGACACTTTGCAGTCATCGGTTCTTCTGAGGAGATGGATCATCACCAGAGAAGCAGAGATATACAGAGAAATTGCGCTGGCTGTTGCAACGCCTGCAGCTGCCATATGACAGACAATAACAAAAAACAGATTCAGAAGAACATTGACCACACCTGCAATGGAAAGGTAGATCAATGGTCGTTTCGTATCGCCTATGGCACTTAATACGCCGTTTCCGAAATTGTATACGGCCATTGCAGGCATTCCCAGGGAATAGATCTTCATATATAAAATAGCCTGATCAATAAGTTCCGGCTTCGTGTTCATCATGGACAGCATCCGCCCGGAAAACAGAAGACAGATGGCGCAGACGAGCAGACCTGTGATTGCGCACAAAAGAAGAGAAGTATGGATTGTTTCTTCTGTGCCTTTTTTATTACCGGCACCCAGTTCGTGAGCTACGCGGACATTGACACCGGCACCCATTCCGATAAGGATTCCGGTAAACAGAGTAACCAGCAAAGTTGTGGAGCCGACGGCACCTAGTGCCATATAATCTGCAAACCGTCCAACAACAGCAACATCGCTTAAGTTAAAAAGAACCTCCAGTACCTGTGATCCCATAAGAGGAAGGCTGAAGAGAAGTATATTTTTCCAGAGAGATCCTGTGGTCATCTCAATGGAATGATATTTCTTTTTTTCATTTTCACACATAAAATCACCTCATAAAAATTACTTCATTGAATTATAATCATTGCTCCTACTGCATTATAGATTATATGTAGTATGACTGCTCCCCACAGACAGTTAGTCCTTTTATATACAGCATCACAAAAGAAATATAAAGCGAGAAGTGATACTATATACTGCTGATAATAGATAATACATCAAAAGATACTGCTCCAGATACGACCCATTTTACAGGATAATGTATGGACAAAAAAAGAACAGAATTAATTCCAATCCTTCTAATGTTCTCTTTGCGCATCTGTTCCGGGATCATGGATTCCATCTGCAGTGCAGCGGAGATATGCTTCATGGAATCTGCAAAGACTGTGAAAACAAATCCGATCAGCTGTGATCTGTTTCAGATGCAGCATGATGAATCTGGCGAATCACACATCTGATTGATACCGGTACTGTAAAAAGGCAGGCAATCGCCCCAGACAGCATGATTGCAACATCCTGAAAAAGAAATTTGGAATTGAGGATAATTTCCAGGTTATATTGCTGTGTCTGAACATAGGCAAATAACAGAATAGAGCCTCCAAGATAAGCAAAAAGCAGCGTATTTACAGTTGTTCCTATAATTTCTTTTCCAACCTGATAGCCGGAAGAAGTAAGTTCTTTCGCTGTCAGGCTGTTTTTATGTGTCCAGACTTCATATACAGAAGAAGTTACAGATAAAGCAGTATCAATAACCGCTCCAAGAGTACTGAAAACAGTTACAAAAACTGCCACATGAAGCATATTAATATGGATATCCGTACTGTAATAATACATAAAATCATCTTCTGAAAGCTGAAGCTCATTCAGTCCATAGCTTCCTGATCTCCATATAATAAGATAAATCGGAATAAATAAAAGCAGCATCACAAGCAAGGTAGCCAGAAAAGCCGCCCGTGTCTTTGGATTGTTTCCATTCTGGTAAAACAGGGAATTATAGCAGACTCCTGCCCCTGCAGCCAATATCAGAAGCAGAGCCGGGAAACCAATGGACATCAGAAGAATCGAAATAAACAGAATTACAATATTACCGGCCAGTGTCATAAGAGAAACTGCTCCGCGCTCCCCACCAATCAGAATCATTAAAATAATCAATACCAGTGCAAGAAAAATTATCATTTTTTGTCGCTCCTTTTCAGAGATGGTAGTTTCATGATAATAGAAGAAATAAAAACAGATACAGGGATTGCCAGTACAATTCCTATACTTTCAATCAGAAAACGACAGATATCATATGGAATATGATATCGTATGATCGTTATAAACCTGATCTCATTGTTCATTTTCAGGATAAACATAGGAATCATGCCGCTTGCCAGAACAAAAAGCAACACATTTATCATGGTTCCCATAATATCATATCCGATTTCCCGTCCTGAATGTATTAATTTTCTCAGAGAAACATCTGGATTTTTCCGGACAATTTCCCCTGTTGCAGCACTAATAGTTACAGCTACATCCATGATAGCTCCAAGTCCTGTCAGCATAATATCTGTCCAGAATATATCAGCGGAATTACTCATACTCCCCAGATATTCCAGATTAGAATAATCCAAATCTCCAAAAAACTGAATAGAAAATTCAAATAATGCCATGATCAGAAACAGTACGCATATGGTTGAAATAACAGAAGCCCATGTTTTTCTGTGGATTCCATTCAGACAGATCAGAGTTGTTATCGAAAAAAGAAAAGCAATTACATTGCAGATATTTAAGATATTTTCCCCTTTCATAAAAGCCTGAAATCCAAACGCGAATATAATTGTGTTCAATATCAACGATATGATCGTATAGAATCCCTGTTTTCCTGTAATACAGATCAGAAGAAAAAACAGACCACCTGCCAGCAATGCCAGATAACCATCACGCTTTATGGAACGTATGGATTTCCCTGGATTTTCCCTTGAACCGCTTAAAAGGACCGTGTCTCCTTTGTGATATTTCTGATTCTGAACCTGAGACGATGTATATTCATTAGAAATAGAAATCTCTTCCCCTTTATGGGTACCATTTAATATACGCGCTGTAATTTTCTGAGTATAATAATACTCTTCTACATCCCTGGTTCCTTTTCTGCTCATTGTTTCCTTTTCTGTTACTGAAGATATCTTCGCCAGAGGCGTATGATAAAACCTGGCGTTAAAGCAGGTAAATATAACACAGATAATATAGATGCCTGCTAAGAAATATTTCATCTGAAATACATGAGATTTCATAGGATTCTTTTTTCTCCTTCTTAATAAAAAATATTGCAACCCTAAAGATACTAATCAGTTACTTTTTATCGAAATACTGTGAGTTCTATATCTTTCAGCTATTATAATAATCCAGTATTTTTTCCATATCCGCATTTTCCACTTCTCCAATTAACTGTTCACAGCCAAATAATTCTCTGACTGCATTTTCATATATCACACATTTCTCAGCCTTCTTAATCTTTTTGGCATATTTTTTATTGTTTGTAAACATAGGTGCCAGATAAGACCATAATTCTTTCATACGGAACAGGATATTTCTGTCTCCGGACAGGTCTTCACAATATTCATTGTACATCATATCATGAAATCTGCGGATTTCTTCCTTTGACGCAGGTGCACCGCCACGGATCTCTCTGGCAAGTGCAGGATTCTTCAGTGTTCCTCTGCCTGTCATAATGCAGTCCAGGGTCGGAAACATGTCCTGTAATCTGGTACAGTCCTTTGCTGTGACGATATCTCCGTTATAGCAAACCGGGCTCTTGGCCCGCTCCACCGCCTCCCCAAATGTTTCCAGACGTGGCGTATTTTTGTAATAGTCTTTCTGCACTCTTGCGTGAACAATTAACTCTTCCAGTGGATATTTATTATAAATCGTCAGCAGATCTTCAAATTCTTCCGGATCATCCATACCCAATCGAGTCTTGATGGAAATCTTCATATCACATTTACGGAAAATCTCATCCAGGAATTTGTCCAGTTCATCCGGTCTGTCCAGAAATCCCGCACCTCTGCCTTTTGTCACAACAGTCTTTGACGGACAGCCAAGGTTCAGATTCACTTCATTATAACCGTATTCCTGCAGTGTTTCCGCTGTCTGGATAAAATCCTCTGCATTCTTTGTCAAAATCTGGGGAACAGCATACATCCCCTCATTATTCTCAGGCATAATGTCTTTCTTTTCTCTGGTGCTGAGATGTCCTTTCTGGTTTGGAAGAATAAAAGGAATAAAATATTTGTCAAACCCTCCAAAGCAATTGTAAAGTGCCCTTCTGTATGTATATCCAGTAATTCCCTCAAGCGGGGCTAAATATATTTTCATGTGCTTCTCCTGTTATATTGTATTTAAGCAGATAAAATCATCCACTTCGCTGCGTAGTTCTACACCTGATAACTGCTGAGCAGTTTATTCGGTTAAATTCTTCATCCATTATACTGTAGTTATTCTGATTTCTCAATGCAGATTTGAAACATCCGCTGCAAAAATCAACACAAAAAGAGATACCCTTTTTGCAAGCATCTCTTTCAATAAATTTCTCTATCTTTTTCATTTATTCTATAAAACCTTACGGCCATTTACTGTCAGCTTAAAAGTTGTTCCAAGTATTTCCGCAGCTTTCCTGCAAAGCATCATACGCTCAAGGAAAATCTCAAAATAATCATACATGGAACAGATTTTTTCATCAATCTGTAGGTTCAGTGCAATTACTGATCTGTCTTCCGCAATCTTCAGCTTGGCATCTGTAACTGCATAATTTACCCTGTCATGGATATCGTAAGCGGATTGTTCTTTCTGGCGCACACGGCTTCTTCTTACATCTGTTTTATCTGCAATAATAAGTGCCGCTGAAACCACATCCTCAGGGCTTCCTGTTGATTCGTCATGATTACCGATGGCTGCTATTACAGTTATCCTGTCTTCCAGAGACATATCTGTTTCTTTCAGTAAATCATTTGCAAGCAGTGCACCATATTCTGCATGATGGGTTCTGTTAATGGCATTTCCAATATCATGCATATAGCCGGCAATCTTTGCCAGCTCAATTTCATGTTCTGAATATCCCAGCCGTTTCAGTATCTTTCCTGCCTGATGTGCAACCTGCACGCAGTGTGCCTTTGAATGATCTGTAAAACCCAGCTGTCCCAGATTTGCATTACCTTTCTGCAGATATGCATTAATTTCTTTGTTATTTGCTATTTCCTTGTACTTCAAATATTTCGCTCCCTTTACACATATATTCTGATACATAACTTTATTAAGCATATCAGAGAAAAAGACACTCTGCCATCACACAATTGTACAGAACAGGTAAAATAATTGTAAAAAGGCTCAAAATTTTCTGGAAAAGCACCAACACCCTGTCCCGGACATAAACTATATAGAAATCCCCCTTCGAGGTAGCGATTTGAAGGCCTTTCAAAAACCTTTGTCCATATCCCAGGAAAAATATTATCTTCAAAAATATCAGGAGGGTGATTCTCAGGCAAAGAATATCCTGATCGAGCATAATCTGCGGTTGGTAGCACATGTGGTCAAAAAATATCAGGGAACCGGTGAGGATACAGATGATCTGATCTCTATTGGAACCATCGGACTGATCAAGGCTGTCACAACCTTTAATCCCCAGAAGGCTTCCCGGTTATCCACCTATGCTGCCAGATGTATAGAAAATGAACTGCTGATGTATTTTCGTGCTAAGAAAAAGCATTCAAAAGAAGTGTCCCTATATGAACCCATAGGAACAGATAAAGAAGGAAATGAGATTAATCTGTTAGATGTGATCGAGAGTGCACCTGTAGATATTGTAGAAGACTGCTATATCCGCGAAAATACCAACTATCTTCTACGCTCTCTGAAAAAAGTCCTGTCAGATAAGGAATATCAGGTGATCTGCTGCAGATATGGGCTCTTTGGCATGGAGGAAGAAACTCAGCGGGAAATTGCCCGAAAACTGTGTATCAGCCGCTCTTATGTCTCCAGGATCGAAAAAACTGCTCTGCAAAAGCTTCGAGGCCTTTTCCCGCAAATGCAGTAAACGCAGCCAACAAATTTAACGTTGGCTGCGTTTATTAATCACTCTGCTCTTCTTAACAGATCGTAAACCTGGATTTCGGTTCCCAGGTCGATAAACAGCTTCTGCTGTGCATGAGGCGCACTCTCCATGGAATTGCCTTCCTCATCATAAATTCCCTTCACAGTGACAGCTACATTCTGTCCGTCCGGTTTCATAATTTCAATTGTCTCACCTACAGAGAATTTATTTCTCTGAGTGATCTGCGCATAACCCCGTTCATCCACTGCCTCAGCAAATCCCAGATACGTATATTCCTTCTGATAAGTATTATTATCATAAATCTGTGTATTCTCATCCGGTTTTCCATAGAAGAATCCGGTTGTAAACTGTCTGTAGGTACAGTTGGAAATCTGTTCCTGATACCATGGCATATTTGCCTGATATTTCTCAGGGCTCTCCATATAGTCGTCTATTGCCTTGCGGTAAGTTCTGGCAACTGTTGCGACATAGAGAGCGGTTTTCATACGGCCTTCTATCTTCAGACTGTCGATTCCGCTGTTAATGATATCGTCCATATGCTCGATCATGCAGAGATCCTTGGAATTAAAGATATAGGTTCCTCTTTCATTTTCAAATACCGGCATATATTCTCCCGGACGTTTCTCCTCAACAATGGAATATTTCCAGCGGCAGGGATGGGTACAGGCTCCCTGGTTGGCATCACGTCCTGCCAGATAATTACTGAGCAGACATCTTCCGGAATAAGAAATGCACATAGCACCATGGATGAATGTTTCAATCTCCATATCCTCCGGAATATGCTCTCTGATCTCTTTAATCTCCGCAAGCGAAAGCTCTCTGGCTGTTACCACACGCTTTGCTCCCAGATTATACCAGAAACGATATGTCTCATAGTTAGTATTGTTTGCCTGTGTACTGATATGGCGTTCGATTTCCGGGCATATTTCCTTTGCATACATATAGATTCCCGGATCTGCAATGATCAGTGCATCCGGCTTCAGTTCTTTCAGTTCTGTCAGATATTCTCTCACACCCGGCAGATCATAATTATGGGCCAGAATATTTACAGTCACATAAACTTTCACTCCATGTTCATGGGCAAAAGCGATTCCTTCCTTCATATCTTCATGGGAAAAGTTCTTTGCTTTGGCACGAAGTCCAAAGGCTTCTCCACCGATATATACTGCATCTGCTCCGAAAATAACAGCAATCTTCAACACCTCAAGACTGCTAGCCGGAACCAGCAATTCTATTTTTCTCATATTGTTCACTCCTGTTTCACACTGACTGTAACTCCGTCTCCCAAGGGAATGATCGAAGTTATCAGGGATGGATTATGTTTCAGTTCATACAGATACTCACGCATTCTCTTATATATGGTTCTGTTTCTGCGCTCTACCAGATAATGGGACTCTATGATATCTCCCTCCTGAAGCACATTGTCAGAGATGAGAACACCGCCATTTTTCATAAGACGCATCACATCCGGAAGCCAGTTGATATACTGTCCCTTTGCAGCATCCATAAAAATCATGTCAAACGAATCTTCCAGTTCTTTTAATATCTGTCCTGCGTCTCCCTCAAGCAGAGTAATCTGCGCTTCCCGTCCGGCTCTCCTGAAATTCTCTTTTGCGATGGGAATTCTCTTCTCATAATTCTCGATCGTTACGATTTCAAGATCCTCAGGACCATATTCACACATAAGAAGTGTGGAGAAGCCAATGGCTGTCCCCACCTCCAGAATACGCTTCGGCCGGTTTACAGCCAGAAACATTTTTATAAAGCTCTGCATTTCTCTCCGGATGATCGGCACCCGTTCCCTGATGGCATACTGCTCCAATTCTTCAAGAAACTGTGTATTTCCCATATCCAGTGAATTAATATAGGTACGCATCCGCTCGTCAACTATCACGAATCACTTACCCCTTCCTGTTCATCATCACCTGCCAGAATTCCCATGATACGATTAGGTGTATATGCTGTACTTAACAGATACGTTCCGGCCTGAAGCTTTCCATGATAAGTGGACAGTCTCTCCTGAACATAAAATACCGTTGCACTCTTAACCAGACCTTTTTTCTGAAGAGTTTTGGCAATCTTGTACAAGGAAGTATCTTCCTTGATCACCACTGTAACTTCCTGTCCTTCTCCGGGACTCATGGCCTGCTGATTAAAGACATCATGTCCAAACTGATAAGAAGCCTTTCCTACCCAGAAAAGTAAAACTATCACACATATATAAAGTACGATCTTAAAAAACGTTCCTGCAACAACAACACCTGCTGCACCTGCACGTTCCCTGGTATCACTCATAAGCTATTTCCTTTCTGTATGTCAGGCGGATAAAGTCATCCGCTCAGTTATCTGCTCACAGCAGGATAACTGTTTTACAGTTTATCTGCTCACATTCCCGGGACATCTATATCAATACCCTCTCCCAGTTTTATACAGATTCTCTGCATCATTTTGCACAAAGCAATCTCCGCATCCAGATACGCATTCACTTCCGGGTGTCTGCGAAGCTCTGCGGATTCTTTTCCCATCTGCTCTACAACTTCAAACAGATTATCGGAATCACATTCATTCTGGACTTTATAATTATCTGCCCTGAATGTATCCACACGTTCCTTCAGTTCGGGCTTCTTTTTCAGGATATCACTCTGCTTCTGAAATTCCAGATATTCAGGGCTCTCCTTTATAGCCTCCAGAAGCCCTTTAATACTTTCCTCTATTGTATTTGGTTCCATTTTATGCCTCCATAATAATAGGCAGGATCATAGGACTTCTCTTGGTACGTTTCCATAAAAATTCACTGAGCGCATCCTTCACAACTGTTTTAATCTTGCCCCAATCCGTAATATTACGTTCCAGACAGGAATCCAGTGCATTCTCTACCACTTCTCTTGCATCATCCATCAGATCCTCAGATTCCCTCACATATACGAAGCCTCTGGAAACAATGTCCGGTCCTGCAAGAATCACATTGCTGTGGCGTTCCAACGTAACCACAACGATCATAATTCCATCTTCTGCAAGATGCTGACGGTCACGAAGAACGATATTTCCTACATCTCCTACACCAAGTCCGTCTACCAGGATTGCTCCTGTGTGTACAGTGCCTGTTACTTGTGCACTCTGGCTGTCAAGCTCCAGAATATTTCCGGATGCAAGGACAAAGATATTCTCTTTGGGGATTCCAAGTTCCTCAACCACATTTTTCTGTGCGGTCAGATGTCTGTATTCACCATGAACAGGGATTGCATATTTCGGTTTTACCAGAGAATAGATCAGCTTGATTTCTTCCTGGCAGGCATGTCCGGAAACATGGACATCCTGGAAAATAACCTTCGCACCCTTCATGGAAAGCTCATTGATAACCTTGGATACCGCTTTCTCATTTCCCGGAATCGGATTGGAACTGAAAATAATAGTATCATTCGGTTTGATCACTATTTTCTTATGGATGTTTGCAGCCATACGGGAAAGAGCTGCCATGGATTCACCCTGGCTTCCTGTTGTGATCAGCACTACCTGTTCATCCGGGTAATTCTTAACCTGATCGATCTCAATCAGAGTCTGATCCGGAATGCGAAGGTATCCAAGCTCTGCTGCAGTTGTGATAACATTTACCATACTGCGGCCCTCTACTGCAACCTTGCGTCCGAAACGATAAGCTGTGTTAATGATCTGCTGTACGCGGTCTACATTGGATGCAAAAGTGGCAATAATGATTCTGTTTGTCTTATATTCATTGAAAAGATTATCAAACACATGTCCCACAGAACGTTCAGACATGGTAAATCCGGTTCTCTCTGCATTAGTACTGTCACACATCAGTGCCAGTACTCCCTTTCTTCCAATCTCTGCAAAACGCTGCAGATCAATGGCATCTCCGAATACAGGAGTATAATCTACTTTAAAGTCGCCGGTATGCACTACGATGCCTGCCGGAGAATAGATCGCAAGTGCAGATGCATCCTGGATACTATGGTTTGTCTTGATAAATTCAATTGAAAAATCACCAAGATTAATGACCTGTCCATGCCTTACTTCCTTTAACTTGGTAGTATTGGTCATATTATGCTCTTTCAGCTTATTTGCAATAAGGGCAATTGTCAGCTTCGTGGAATAAACAGGGACATTTACATCTTTGAGTACATACGGCAGCGCACCGATATGGTCCTCATGTCCATGAGTGATCACAAAGCCTTTTACTTTGGAAATATTCTCTTTTAAATAGGTGACATCCGGAATGACAAGGTCAATTCCGAGCATATCATCTTCCGGGAAAGCAAGACCGCAGTCTACCACAACAATGCTGTCTTCATATTCAAATGCTGTGATATTCATTCCAATCTGTTCCAGACCACCCAGAGGAATGATTTTTAATTTAGATGTTGGTTTCTTCGGTCTGCGGGAAGAATTCTTTATCGCAGCCTTAAATGGTACCTGTATTCCGTTCTTCTCTTTATCTGCCGGAGTCTTGCGGTCCTGCATTGGTTTTCTTCCATAAGAGTTTCTGTGCTGTGGTTTATATTTATAATTCTTCGGTCTGTTGTATGGCCTCTTCTGACCATGTCCGAACTGTCCGTCATGATTTTCACGCGCTTCATTATTAAACTGGTTGTTATTTTCGTTACTCAAGTACTACACCTCCATGCTACATTTCAAGGTCTACGTCATCTAACATTTGTTCAAATACTTTAAAAACAGCCTGCATCTCATCCTCGTCCTCGACCATTTCATAGCAGGCTTCCTGACTGTCATCCTCTGACACGTCTTTAAAAATATAGGCTGTCGCCTCATCATCCTGAGAATCAGATACCAGAAGATATGCAACTCCTCCGATCCTGGTCTGCTCCTCTACATAAAACTCCGCTTCTGTTCCGTCCTCAAGCTGAAATTTAATTTTCTCCATCTTATTAATCTCCTAACAGGACAGGGAATCCAGATATCCCTGCAAAATAAAAACAGCAGCCAGCTGATCCAGATACTGCTTGCGGTTCTCTCTGCGCACACTGGCTTCCATTAAAGTACGATTGGCTTCTACTGTTGTCAGACGCTCGTCCCACATGATCACTTCAAGACCTGTACGTCTCTCCAGCATTTCTTTAAATTCCAGTGATTTTTGGGCACGTTCTCCAATCGTATTGTTCATGTTCTTCGGATATCCAAGCACGATCTTCTCCACGTGATATTCCGAAACAAGTTCTTCAATACGGGCAAGTGTCTGGCGCAGGTGGTTCTCCTGTTTACGCCAGATCGTCTCTACACCCTGAGCGGTGATCCCCAGCGGATCACTGATGGCTGCACCAACTGTTTTTGATCCATAATCTAATCCCAGAATCCTCATATCAGCGTTCCCAGGATTTGTTCTTAATATACTCGTTTAAAAGTTCCTCTACCAGTTCGTCGCGCTCTACCTTCATGATCATGCTTCTTGCGCCCTTGTGACTGGTAATATAAGTAGGATCTCCGGACATAATATATCCAACGATCTGATTGACCGGATTGTATCCTTTCTCATCCATTGCTGTGTAAACGAGATCCAGAACTTCTTTTACCTGAAGCTCCTGGTCTGGTTTTGTTCTGAAATATTGGGTATTACCCAGATTGTTCTCTGCCATTTTATTCACGTCCTTACCTGATTTATTGTCGCAAAGCCTTCTTAGTAATTCTGCTTTGCTATGTATTGCAAATTTCGTATACAATACACATATTTTCTTCTATATTTTAATATAATTTCACGTATTGTGCAACCGCAAATTTATTGATGATTATTCGTTACTGTTCACACACGTTACTGTTCACTCCGTTCTCAGTAACATAGCCAAAATTCATTCCAGATTGCCTGCGGCAATGGAATTTTGGCTTGTATGTCTCGGGATTTTGGCATATTCATGCCAAAACACCTCGCGGGATAGTGGTGTGTGAACAGTAACTCACACACCACTATTCCGCTGAGAATGAAGTGAACTGTAACTATTCTACTCCCAGAACCTCACCTGTTAATGTATGTTCTTCCAGGAATTCTTCAGCTTTTACAGTAATGATGTCATTCACACTGTAGTTGTCCTGTTTTTTCACTGCTGTTTTAATATATTCCATACTGTGGCCGATATACCACTGCTCTCCGTTAATCTCTACTTCTTCCTCAAGAAGTACTTTCAGTTCACCGCCGAGCATGGATTTTTCATATTCTTTCGCATGCTGTTCATTTAAAGCAAGCATCTTGTCACTTCTGACCGCTTTCTGTGCTTCAGTGAGCTGTCCGGACATGGCTGCAGCCTTTGTTCCATGGCGGCGGGAATATTTGAAAATATGAGTTTCATAAAAATGAATGCTCTCTACGAAATCATAGGAATCCTGAAAATCTTCTTCTGTTTCCATCGGAAAACCAACGATCACATCTGTGGTAAGTGCAGGATTTCCCAGATATTTTCTCAGAAGCCCGCATTTCTCTGCATATTCTGCGCTTCTGTATCTGCGATTCATTCGCTCCAGTGTGGTATCACATCCGCTCTGCAGGGACAGATGGAAATGCGGACACATTTTTGGCAAGGCGGCAATGCTCTGCACAAATTCTTCTGTGATGATTCCCGGTTCCAGGGAGCCCAGGCGGATTCGTTCGATTCCTTCTACCTCATGTACTGCCCGGATCAGGGAAAGCAGTGTTTCTTTCTCTTCTGCCGGGAAATCTACACCATAAGAGCTTAAATGAATTCCTGTCAGAACGACTTCCTTGTATCCTTTTGCTGCAAGTGCATGAACCTCATCCATTACATGCGCGATCTTACGGCTTCTGACACGACCTCTTGCATAAGGAATGATACAGTAAGTACAGAATTGATTACAGCCGTCCTGAACTTTGATATATGCGCGTACATGCTCTGCTGTATGATCAATTGCCAGTTCTTCATATTCTTTTGTCTGGTTGATCTTGAGCACATGTTTCTGTTTGGTGTGCTGTTGCTCATATTCCTCGAGTACCTGGACAATATTTCCCTTCTGATTGTTTCCAAGGATCAGGTCTACAGCCTCATCTTTATCCAGTTTCCCTTCATCTGTCTGTACATAACATCCGGCTGCGATCACGATAGCATCCGGGTTCATTTTCTTTGCTTTGTGCAGCATCTGTCTGGATTTACGGTCTGCAATGTTGGTTACTGTACAGGTATTAATTAAATATACATCAGCCCCCGGTTCAAAAGGTACGATCTCGTAGCCCGCTTCTTCCAGAAGCTGCTGCATGGCTTCTACTTCATAGGCGTTTACTTTACATCCTAAGTTGTGAAGTGCAACTTTTTTTCCCATTCTTTCCTCCTAATTGATTTTTCTGTTTTTATAATTCTATACCTGCATACTCATTTTCTGTAGTCTGGACTTTGTATACATGCTGACATTTCGAAAACTTATATGCTTACAGAATAGATTTTGTTTTCGCTTTAGTTATTGTTCATTTTCTACAAAACAGTCTGATATTTTAGCACTGTTCTACATTTTCACTAAATCTTTCTGGAAATTTTATCCGTTTTCACCTTGACTTTTATGGTCTCTGCCGTTAAGATGAAAACTGTAAGCTGACAGACAATCAGGTCAGCAAATAACTATTATTAAGGGAGGTTCTCATAATGAAAACAGTTAAAATTTCACTGAACTCTATCGATAAAGTGAAAGCGTTCGTTAATGAAATCAGCAAATTCGACTGCGATTTCGATTTAGTATCCGGAAGATATGTAATCGACGCAAAATCTATCATGGGTATTTTCAGCCTTGATTTATCCAAACCAATCGATTTAAACATCCACGCTGATGGCGCTGCTCTTGATACCGTTATGGCAATCGTAGGCAAATACGTTACAGAATAATTTTTTCGCAGTCATTGAGGAACTGTTTACCAGTTCCTCTTTTTTTGTATACCAGAGTTTCAAGTTCAAACATAAGGAAGTAGCGTCAGCAGATTCCGAATGTTTGTAATCGATATTAATCAATCTCGATAATCTCAACAGTCTTCAGCGCTGTCTTCATGAGTTCGTCAATTTTTTCTTCCAGTTTTGTTTCAGAACGGTGGATCACGTTCAGGTTTGGTTTGGTAACCGGATGTTTTGCCACGAAAATAGTACAACAGTCTTCGAATGGCTGAATGGATGTTTCATAGGTTCCGATTTCCCAGGATCTTTCTACGATTTCCTGTTTGTCGAATCCGATAACCGGGCGGTATACAGGGAGTGTGCAGACTTCGTTTGTTGCTGCAAGGCTCTGCAGGGTCTGGCTGGCAACCTGACCGATGCTTTCTCCAGTGATCAGACCGAGACATCTGCTTTCTTTTGCGAAATGCTCTGCAATACGCATCATGTAACGACGCATAATGATAGTCAGCTCATCGTGCGGACACTGGTCGTAAATATAGAGCTGGATATCTGTGAAGTTTACCACATGGAGGCGAATCGGTCCACTGTATTTTGCTACCTGTTTTGCCAGGTCTACAACTTTCTGTTTTGCTCTTTCGCTTGTGTATGGCGGAGCGTGGAAATATACAGCGTCAATCTTAACACCACGTTTTGCGATCATGTAACCTGCTACCGGGCTGTCGATTCCGCCAGAAAGGAGAAGCATAGCTTTTCCGTTTGTGCCGATTGGCATTCCGCCTGCGCCTTTGATGGTCTGGGAATATACATAGATCTTGTCTCGGATTTCTACGGAAAGAGTCAGGTCCGGTTCATGTACATCTACGCTTGCATCCGGAAACTCATCCAGTATACGACCGCCGAGTTCTGCACTAACTTCCATGGATGTGATCGGATAAGATTTCTTTGCTCTTCTTGTATATACTTTGAAACTTCCGTCGTAGTTCGGATGGCAGTTCTTCATGTAGGAAACTACGTCCTTTGCCATCTGCTCAAATCCCTGATCTTCGTAGATCACTACAGGGCAGATTCCAACAATACCGAATACATGCTGCAAGGCTTCTACAGTTTCATCATAGTCATACTGCTCCGGGCAGAATACATAGATTCTTCCCTGTTCTTTCTTTACTTCAAACTCACCTTCTACTTTGGAAAGGGCGATGTTCATCTGCTTTACAAGGGCATCTTCGAAGATGTATCTGTTCTTGCCCTTGATGGCGATTTCTGCGTATTTTATTAAAAATGCGTGGAATATCATTTGTTTCTCCTTCTCTTATTTTGCTTATAATAAATTGTTTTATATAATATTAGAATTAATATTTTTCTGGATTTAATATCTGTAATTTTCAAATAGAATTCATATAAATGCTATTAACAACCTTTTCAAATATTCCTGAACTTATCTCAGGTTCCATTCCAAATATCACTTATAACTATTATTTGTTATCTGCGTGCATAGCGTTTCAGCATCGGCAGTACTTCATTCAGAACTTCCAGGCAGTAGTCAACTTCTTCGAATGTATTCTCCTCTGAGAAGCTGATACGTACAGTGTTCTCGATCTGTGCATTGCTCATTCCCATTGCGGAAAGTGTTGCGCTTGGTTTTCTCTTATGGCTGGAGCATGCGCTTCCTGCTGATACGTAAATGTTTCTGTCCTCTAAGGTATGAAGCAATACCTCGCTTCTGATTCCCAGAAAGCTGACGCTTAAAATATGAGGTGCACCCTCTCTGACAGGCATTCCATTGATCACTACATCATTCATCTTAGAAAGTCCCTCTGCCATACGTTCTTTTAACTGATAGAGATATTCTGCTTTCTCATCAAAGTTCTGGTACATCATCTTCGCTGCAACACCAAGTCCTGCGATTCCCGGTACGTTGTCTGTTCCGGAACGCATGCCGTTCTGCTGGCCGCCGCCGAGAATGAGAGGCTGTACTTTTGCCTTGCTGTTGATGTACAGGAATCCAACTCCTTTTGGTCCATGGATCTTATGTGAGCTGACAGACAGAAGATGGATATTCCATTTCTTCGGATAAATACGATATTTACCGAATGCCTGGATCGCATCTACATGATACAGCGCCTTCGGACACTTCTCCTGGATCATTGCACCGATTTTCTCTACAGGCATAACCGCACCGGTCTCATTATTTACCATCATTGTAGATACGAGAATGGTATCCGGCCTTAATGCTTTCTCCAATGCGTCAAGTTTTACTACTCCATGCCCGTCTACAGGAAGAATGGTCACTTCAAATCCCTGTTCCTGCAAAAAAGCTACCGGCTGGCTGACTGCAGCATGCTCTACTGCAGTTGTGATAATGTGATTACCGCTTCGTTTGTTGGCAAGCGCACCACCGATCAGAGCCAGGTTGTTTGACTCTGTTCCGCCGGAAGTGAACAGGATTTCTTTTTCTGTTACTTTCAGTATCTGTGCCAACGTTCTGGCAGATTCTTTGACATACCCTTCTGCGTCTACACCTTTCTGGTGCATGGCAGATGGATTTCCAAAATCTTCCATCATTGTTTTTACCACGATGTCCTTTACTTCTTCAAAGCAGCGGGTCGTGGCTGAATTATCAAAATATGCTTCCATTTTTGTTCTCTCTTGTTTCTGTTATTCATTTTCCAACTGGAACATCAGAACTGAAAGAATCGCAAGTCCTGCTGTCTCAGTTCTGAGGATTCGTCTTCCAAGTGTAATCGCATGGGCACCTGCTTCCAGTGCCTTTGCTACCTCTTCTTCCTCGAATCCACCCTCCGGTCCGATAAAGATACCGACAGACTGTCCAGGCTTAATCTCGCTGAGGATTTCTCTGGTTTCTTTCATTCCTTTGGCAAGTTCGTACGGGATCAGTTTTACATCTAACTGTTTCGCAAATTCCAGTGCCTGTTTGTAGGTCATTACTTCATGGATTTCCGGGATCAGCATTCGCTTGGACTGCTTTGCTGCACTCTCTGCGATCTGCTGCCAGCGAACCACCTTCTTTGCTGCCTTCTTAACATCCAGTTTCACCACACATCGCTTTGTCTCTACCGGGATTATAGAAAAAGCTCCCAACTCTACTGCTTTCTGGATGATCAGTTCCATCTTGTCTGCTTTCGGCAGTCCCTGAAAAAGATAAAGCTTATTGGGCAGCTCATATTCCGGCTCCTGTGCATAAAGGATGTGCAGCAGAACCTCATCCTCTCCCAGTTCTTTAATCTGGCAGTGGTATTCTTTATCTCCCCCGTCACTGATCCACACATCCTCCCCACATTTCATGCGGAGAACGTTTTTAATATGATTTACATCCGTCCCATTGATGTGGATACGGTGTGCCTCTTCCTCAATCTGATAAGGCTCCACAAAAAAACGCTGCATAGGATCAGTCCTTTCTTGCTGTTACGGAAACCCACTCGCCCTGATGTGTCACTTCTACGACCGTCAGGCCTGCTGCTTTTACTGCCTCCACTACAACTTCTTCTTTCACATCAAGAATACCGGAAGTAATGTAGTAAGCGCCTTTTTTCATCTGGTTTACAATTACCGGTGTCAGAGGGATCAGAACATCTGCAAGGATATTTGCTGTTACGATATCATATTTTTCATATCCTGCCTGATCCTGAATCGCTTTATCGTCAATGATGTTTCCGATCACCATATCAAAAGTTTCATCCACGATCTGGTTTGCTTCTTTATTCTCTGCAACTGCAGGAACTGCACATGGATCAAGGTCTGTTCCCAGTACATGTTTCGCACCAAGTTTCAGGGCAACGATACCAAGGATACCGCTTCCGGTTCCTACGTCAAGCATCTCTGTATCCGGTGTTACATATTTCTTTAACTGGCGAATCACAAGCTGAGTAGTCTCATGCATACCTGTACCGAAGGCTGTACCCGGATCAATGTGGAGGATCATCTTGTCTTTATCCTCTGCTTTTACTTCTTCCCATGACGGTACGATAAGGATATCATCTACATAGAACTGGTGGAAATACTGTTTCCAGTTATTAATCCAGTCCTTGTCCTCTGTCTGAGATTCTTCAATGGTAGCTTCCCCGATGTCCATAAAATTCTTCAGGTCATCTAATGCTTCACGAACATCTTTCAGGATTGCTTCTTTGTCTGCATCTTCTTCCAGATAAAAATTCAGATAGGCAACGCCGTCATCTGCAGGTCCTTCCGGCATAATATCTACAAACATCTGAGCCTTGTCTTCCTCAGTCAGAGGCTGTTTGTCCTGAATTTCCACGCCTTCAATGCCGACTTCTGCAAGTGTGCTGATAACGATATCTTCTGCTTCTGTTTTCGTTTTTACTGTAAAACGGTTCCACTTCATGTAATTGTCTCCATTTCTTTATGTTATATAATTAACTATTATCATCCAAAAATATGTCTGGCCCATTCTCTGTTACTCTGCAGCTATTCCCATAATGCAGCATCTCACCACATCCAGTCAATTCTTATTTACCCACCGACTGCATGCTTCACTTATTTTTTCAAAAAAATGTCTGAATATCTCGTGGCGGTTTCCTTTGCTGTAAAATCTCCACGCCAGTTCTACCAGTGCAACTCCGGCAATGGCATCCACCAGATAATGCTGTTTAAGCACCTGGGTAGAAATAATGATCAGTATTGCAAAAGTCAGTGAAAAATGCTGATACCATTTTGGAATATTCTCTGATTTACTGACTCCGCGCCAGCTCAGCCAGCTTACATAACAATGGATTGACGGAAATAAGTTAGACGGACTGTTTCCACCATCCATGAGATAAACAAACTTAAGCATCTGCTGGGACCATGTAGTTCCTGCAATCTCAGGTCTGACATTGGTAGTTGGCAAAACCAGAAAAATAATAAAACATGTAATATGAACAGTCAGATCAGTTGCCACAAACCGATAAAATCCATCTTTTCCTCTCTGTGCAGCCAGAATATAATTCACAGCCCAAAAAGGAAATGCCAGAATATAAATCCAGATAAACTGTGGTATTAACGGCACTGCCCTGTCCAGTGACATGGTAAAATCAAAATGATATCTGTCTGCTGTCAGTACTCCGCTTCCCCAGTAAATAAGACAGTTTAATACAAAAATGCTTATCAGCGGCAAAATTACCCATACAGGGAGATACTTCTCCCGAAAAGCTGCGATCTTCTCTGTTTTTGTCAAATATCTCTCCATTTCTCAGGAAACTTTTATTCCTGTCTGTTCATCTGATTTTTACCGTTACTCTTCAATATACACGACTATACAAAAAAAGAAAAGAGGGTAAACCTCTTTTCTTTAATTTTCTTTTATAATTAATCCTCAAAAGTCTCTTTTAATTTATCCATGAAACTCTTTTTCTTCTTTTCCGGTTTTTCAAAATCATCAGAATCTTTTGATTTCGGACGGTTACCACACGCCTCATCGAATTTGCGCAGTGCTTCTTTTGCTTCTTCGTTGAGGTTTGTAGGAACCTGCACAACAAAAGTCACATAATGATCGCCACGTACATTCTTGTTTCTCAGAGACGGTACACCTTTTCCTTTCAGACGGATCCTTGTGTCTGTCTGAGTTCCGGGTTTCACTTCATATTCAACCTCTCCATCCACTGTGTTGATACGTACAGTACCGCCCAGTGCTGCCTGCGCATATGTAAGAGGCGCAGTAGAGAAGATATTCATATCCTGTCTCTGGAAGATCGGATGACGTGCAACATTTACTTCTACAAGCAGATCGCCTCTCGGGCCTCCGTTTGTACCCGGTTCACCCTTCTCACGGATGCGGATGCTCTGACCATTGTCAATACCTGCAGGTACAGATACCTGAATCTTCTTTCTTGAAGATGTATATCCGGTTCCGCGGCAGGAAGTACATTTATCCTTGATGATCTTACCTGATCCATGACAATCCGGACAAGTCTGTACATTACGCACCATTCCAAACATGGACTGCTGTGTATAAACAACCTGACCTTCTCCATGACATTTCGGACAGGTTACCGGTGAAGTACCCGGCTTCGCACCTGTTCCATGACAGGTGGTGCACTCGTCTTTCAGTACGATCTCCAGTTCCTTCTCACAGCCAAAGACAGCTTCTTCAAAAGTAATATTTACGCGTGCGCGGAGATTAGCTCCCTTCATCGGACCATTATTGGCACGTCTGCTTCTGCTGCCGCCGCCAAATAAATCGCCGAAAATATCGCCGAAGATATCACCCATATCAGCACCGTTAAAATCAAAACCTCCGAAGCCGCCGCCGGCACCTCCGCCACCGTTTTCAAAAGCCGCATGGCCAAACTGGTCATACTGTTTTCTCTTCTCCGGATCGCTTAAGATGGTGTAAGCCTCTGTTGCCTCTTTAAATTTCGCCTCAGCCTCTTTATCTCCTGGATTTACATCCGGGTGATACTTCTTGGCCAGCTTACGATATGCTTTTTTAAGTGTTGCGTCATCGGCGCTTTTGTCCACGCCTAAGACTTCATAATAATCTCTCTTATCAGCCATGATTTTAATCCTATACCCGTTTTATTTATAACACAACTATTCAGTGAGAGAGACTCTCCCACTGAACAGTTATTATTGATATTTCCGTTGCAAATCTCTGCTTTTACAGAAATGTCACATTATACTTCTTTGTAATCAGCATCTACAACATCATCGTTGTTTCCTGCATCTGTGCTGCCTGCTGCACCGCCGCCCATATTCATGTCCGGTCCTGCCTGGCCGCCTGCCTGCTGTGTCTGCTCATACATTTTAGCGAAAAGCTTCTGAGCACTTTCCATCATCTTCTCCTGAGCAGCTTTGATATCTGCTACCTGAGAATCTGTCATCTCTTCTGCATTTGCAGTCTGAGACAGTAAATCTTTCAGTGCGTTCAGGTCTGCTTCTACAGCAGCTTTATCATTAGCATCGATCTTGTCTCCGGCTTCTTTCAGTGCATTCTCAACCTGGAATACCATGGAATCAGCATTGTTTCTTGTATCGATTGCTTCTTTACGTTTCTTATCCTGTGCTTCAAACTCAGCAGCTTCTTTTACTGCCTTGTCGATATCGGAATCAGACATGTTAGAACCAGCTGTGATTGTGATGTGCTGTTCTTTACCTGTTCCAAGATCCTTAGCAGATACATTTACGATACCGTTTGCATCGATATCAAATGTAACTTCAATCTGCGGAACACCACGACGTGCTGGCGGGATTCCGTCCAGACGGAACTGACCAAGGGATTTGTTGTCTTTTGCAAACTGACGCTCACCCTGTACAACGTTGATATCTACTGCTGTCTGGTTGTCTGCTGCTGTTGAGAAAATCTGGCTCTTTCTTGTAGGAATTGTAGTATTTCTCTCAATCAGTCTTGTTGCAATACCACCCATTGTCTCGATGGACAGTGACAGTGGAGTAACATCCAGAAGAAGGATATCACCTGCACCTGCATCACCTGCAAGTTTACCACCCTGGATAGAAGCACCAAGTGCTACACACTCATCCGGGTTCAGGTTCTTGCTTGGCTCTTTGCCTGTTAACTGTCTTACTTTATCCTGAACAGCCGGGATACGGGAAGATCCACCAACCAGAAGTACCTGGCCAAGTTCAGATGCTGTGATACCTGCATCTGAAAGTGCACGACGTACCGGTTCTGCTGTCATTTCTACTAAGTCATGTGTTAATTCATCGAATTTAGCTCTTGTAAGGTTCATATCGAAGTGTTTCGGGCCTTCTGCTGTAGCTGTGATGAATGGCAGATTGATGTTTGTAGTTGTTGCGGAAGAAAGCTCTTTCTTTGCTTTCTCTGCAGCTTCTTTTAATCTCTGAAGTGCCATCTTATCATTGCTTAAGTCTACGCCTTCTGCTTTCTTAAACTCTGCAAGCATGTAATCTGTAACTTTCTGGTCGAAGTCATCACCACCAAGACGGTTGTTACCTGCTGTGGAAAGTACTTCGATAACGCCGTCACCGATTTCGATTACAGATACATCGAATGTACCGCCACCTAAATCGTATACCATGATCTTCTGTTCTTTTTCATTGTCAAGGCCATATGCAAGAGCTGCTGCTGTTGGCTCGTTGATGATACGTTTTACATCAAGACCTGCGATTTTACCAGCATCTTTTGTTGCCTGACGCTGAGCATCATTGAAATATGCAGGAACTGTGATAACTGCTTCTGTAACTTTCTCACCAAGGTATCCTTCTGCATCTTTTTTCAGTTTCTGAAGAATCATAGCGGAAATTTCCTGTGGGGAATATTTCTTGTCGTCGATTGTTACACGATAGTCAGTACCCATCTCTCTTTTAATGGAAGAGATTGTTCTCTCTGCGTTTGTTACTGCCTGACGTTTTGCAGGTTCACCTACAAGACGTTCTCCTGTTTTTGTGAAAGCGACAACTGATGGTGTTGTTCTTGCGCCTTCTGTATTAGCGATAACTGTTGGCTGTCCGCCTTCCATTACGGCTACACAGCTGTTTGTTGTACCTAAGTCAATACCAATGATTTTTCCCATAATCTTGTTCCTCCTGTTTATTTTCAACTAGATTTGATATATTCTATATTTTCATGTAAATTAGTTGGCTACTTTTACCATACTGTGGCGGACTACGAAATCCTTGTAGGTGTAACCCTTCTGGAATTCTTCTACCACAATATTCTCACCAGCTTCTTCATCCTCCACATGCATTACTGCGTTGTGGAAGTTCGGATCAAATTCCTTACCCACTGCTTCAATCGGTTTCACGCCCAGCTCATCTAATGTGGTGATCAGCTGTTTATAGATCATCTTCATGCCATCTGCAAAAGAATCTCCTTCAGGTGCCTGTGCAAGACCTCTCTCGAAGTTATCCACAACCGGAAGCATTTTCTCAACTATGTCCTTGGCTCCGATGATATACATGCTGGATTTCTCTTTCTCCGTTCTCTTACGGAAGTTATCGAATTCAGCCATGTTTCGTTTCAGCCTGTCTGTAAGTTCTTCAATCTGCTGTTCAAATTTATCTTTTTCTTTTTTCTTCTTGCCGAAGAAAGAAGTTTTTGATTTGCTGTCTTTCTTGTCATCCTGGGAAGCTTCCTCGTCTCCGTCCTCTACCGGGATTTCCTCTGTTTCTGCTTCGCCGTTCTCTACAACTTCAGGTTCATTCTCAACAGTTTCTTCTGTTACCGGAGTATCTGTTGTCTCTTCTTCCTGAGCTGTGTTCTTTGTTTCTTCTGACACTCTCTATTACCGCCTTTCTAACTCTCTTTCTTAATCAGTTCGTCCAGCTGGACTTTCAAAGCCTTCAGGCTGTCAACTACGTTTGCATAATCCATACGCTTGGGACCGATGATACCGATGGTACCATGCATTCCTTTTCCAAGTTCGTAAGTGGCTGTGACTACACTGCAGTCTTTCATGGTCTGCACCGGCATCTCATCACCAATGTACACCTGAATTCCTGTGTTCTCGGTATCAGACATTCTCTCTTTCACCAGGTCTACCAGATCCTGCTTCTCTTCAAATGCTGAAATCAGCTCGCTCGCTTTGCTTGTGTCTGCAAGCTCCGGATACTTGAAAATGTTGGTTGCTCCTGAAGTATATATCTGCATATCGTCTTCGTCTACCTGGATGGTGTCTGCCACTGCATCAAGGACTGTGCCAACCACAGAGCCATGTACACCTGCCTGTTCTTTCAGGCGGGCAATCATTCCCAGGTTGATATCCTGAATGGGCACCCCATTTAAGTTGGTGTTAAGAAGAAGATTTAATTTCAGGATTGTCTGATCGTCCATCTCCTCATCCAGATTGATGATCTGGTTTCGGATGACATTGTTATCACTCACTACTACTGCCACAAGCTGAAGGGGTGTCACACGGGAAAGCTGGATGAATTTAATCTTGCTTCCGCTGTACTGTGGAACAGAGATCATTGTTGCATAGTTGGTATTGGAGGCCAGTACCTTTGCTACCTGCTTCAGCATTTTATCCAGTTTGTCAGTTTTCTCTATCATGAGATCCTTGATTTCCTGAACCTCTGATTCCTTTTCTTTCATCAGCTCGTCTACGTAGAGGCGATAACCTTTATCAGAAGGAATTCTTCCGGCTGAGGTGTGGGGCTGTACGATATATCCCATATCTGTCAGGTCTGACATCTCATTCCGGATGGTGGCAGAGCTTACATTTAAATCTGCAAACTTGGAAATGGTCCGGGAACCCACCGGTTCGCCTGTTTCCATGTAGGTTTTGATGATGGCTTTTAGTATTTTCTTTTTACGATCATCTAATTCCTGATCCATGAAGTTCCACTCCTTTACTGCCTTTGTTTTTGGTTTGTTAGCACTCATGTTTTAGGAGTGCTAACACCTTATGCTCATAAGATAGCACTCTTGATTTGGTTTGTCAATATTATTTTGTGAATTTTTTGTTATTTTATGAACAATAGGGGTTATTAAGATTATGTTATAGAAAGGGAGAAAGGGGACGCGGGGAGAAATTATTGATATTGTGTGCGGTTTCGGACGCTAAGAGATACTAAGTCTGCAGAAATCTGCTAAAGGCATGAGCCGGCTTGTCAAACTCGCTCCGTCGCAGACTCCGCTCAGACAGGTGATGCAGCCGGCTCATAACGCAGATTTCTGCAGACTAAGTATCTCTAAGCATCCTGCAAATGCACACAATATCAATAATTTCTCCCCGCTGGCTGTTCAGGACGATTATACAGGCGGGGCTCTCGCCTGGGAGGCGAATCGCCTCTTCTATAGCAATCCTTGTAAATAATGCATTTAAGACAGTTCAGCAAAGTGCGAAAGACAAGGAAGATATCTGACGCAGGATTTCACACTCTGATGGACTGGATTAAGATACATTATTTTAGAGGATTGCTATAGAATAACTATATCACTTGCTTGTCTTCAAATTCGATTACACAGATGAAAAAGACTCAGTATAGCACTATTTATCTAAAATATCCAGATTCTTTTTCAGGTCGATCATTTTATCGCGGAGTTCGGCGGCCTGTTCAAAGTTGAGGTCTGCGGCTGCGGCGCGCATTTGTTTTTCTACCTGGGCGATGAGTTTGGTGAGTTCTTTGCGGGTCATGGACTCTGGGTCTTTCTGGAGTCGGACTTCGGTTTCGGCTACTGCTTTGGATACGGCAATGAGGTCGCGGACTGCTTTTTTGATAGTAGTCGGAGTGATTCCGTGTTCTTTGTTATAGGCTTCCTGGATGGTTCGGCGGCGGTTGGTTTCGGTGATGGCTTTGTGCATGGAATCGGTCATGTTGTCTGCGTACATGATTACATGGCCTTCACTGTTTCGGGCAGCTCGTCCGATGGTCTGGATGAGAGAGGTTTCGGAACGGAGGAAGCCTTCTTTGTCTGCATCCAGGATTGCTACCAGGGTGATTTCCGGGATGTCCAGGCCTTCCCTGAGAAGGTTGATTCCTACCAGTACATCAAAGACATCCAGACGCATATCCCGGATGATGCGGGCACGCTCTAAGGTATCGATATCGGAATGGAGGTAACGGACTCTGATTCCTACTTCTTTCATATATTCTGTCAGGTCTTCTGCCATTCGTTTGGTGAGGGTGGTAATCAGGATTTTGTGTTTCTTTGACACTTCTTTGTTTACTTCTCCGATCAGGTCGTCAATCTGTCCTTCAATGGGGCGGACTTCTACTTTCGGATCCAGAAGTCCGGTTGGACGGATGATCTGTTCTGCACGGAGGAGTTCATGATCATACTCATATTGTCCCGGAGTGGCAGATACAAACATGACCTGATCCAGTTTGGATTCGAATTCTTCGAAGCTTAAAGGACGGTTGTCCTTTGCCGAAGGAAGACGGAAACCATAGTCCACCAATGTCTGCTTCCGGCTCTGGTCACCGGCGTACATTCCTCCTACCTGAGGTACTGTGATATGAGATTCGTCTATAATAAGTAAGAAGTCATCTCCAAAATAGTCCAGCAGTGTGTATGGCGGCTGTCCGGGCTTTAATCCTGACAGATGTCTGGAATAATTTTCGATTCCTGAACAGAATCCGGTTTCTTTCATCATTTCAATGTCGAAATTGGTGCGTTCTGAGATTCGCTGGGCTTCCAGAAGCTTGTCTTCGCTTTTGAAATACTCTACACGTTCTTTTAATTCTTCTTCTATTGCTACAGCTGCTCTCTGGATCTGTTCTGCTGGCACTACATAGTGGGATGCAGGGAAGATACTGATATGAGAACGCTGGCATTTGATTTCTCCTGTCAGTACATCAATTTCTGAAATACGGTCGATCTCATCTCCGAAAAATTCTACTCTCACGGCTGTATCGGAGCTGTTGGCAGGAAAAATTTCCAGGGTATCTCCACGGACACGGAAGGTGCTTCGGTGGAAGTCCATCTCATTTCTGGTGTACTGAATGTCGATCAGCTCCCGGATTACCTCATCCCTGTCTTTGGTCATTCCCGGACGCAGGGAAATCATCATGTCAAAGAATTCCTGAGGGGAACCCAGTCCGTAGATACAGGAAACGGAGGAAATGACCACTACGTCTTTCCGCTCTGACATTGCGGCTGTGGCAGAGAGACGGAGTTTGTCAATCTCGTCATTGATGGAGGAGTCTTTGGCAATATAGGTGTCTGAAGACGGGACATAAGCCTCCGGCTGATAGTAGTCATAATAGGAGACAAAATATTCCACTGCGTTCTCAGGGAAGAATTCTTTCATCTCACCGTAAAGCTGCGCCGCGAGAGTTTTGTTGTGGGCGAGGATGAGAGTTGGTTTGTTTAGCTGGGCGATGACGTTCGCCATGGTAAATGTCTTGCCGGAACCGGTGACACCCAGTAAAGTTTCGAACTGGTTGCCTTCTTTAAAGCCTCTGACCAGACGTTCAATTGCCTGAGGCTGATCTCCAGTTGGCTTGTACTCGGAATGCAATTCAAAATGATCCATAATATTCTCCTGTTTTAATCAAATTTCACTTATCAAAAATTGAAATATGTTTAATATGGTTATATTTTCAGTATATCATCCCATATAAAAAAAGTACAGAGCAAGCGAATACCTGTTCTGTACTTTAACGTGTCGCGTTACTGTTCACTCTGGCTGCCTAAAACCGAACAAATAGTCTTCTCAACTTTTTCTGCATCAACAGGTTTTGCAATATGTCCGTTCATTCCTTTTGCCAGTGCCTTTTTTCTGTCTTCCTCAAAGGCATTGGCTGTCATGGCTATGATTGGAATAGTGGCTTTGTCTTTATCTGACAGTCCGCGGATCATCTCAGTTGCCCTGTAGCCGTCCATGTTCGGCATCTGGATATCCATAAGGATCAGGTCATAGGTGCCTGCCGGTTTCTGTTCTATCCTTGACACACACTGAACTCCATCCTCAACACGATCAACCATAAGTCCCATATCCTCCAGGATAAACTGTGCGATTTCCGCATTCAGATCATTATCCTCGGCAAGCAAAATATGTTTTCCGCTGATTCTGTCTGTTTCATCCACATCTGAAGATTTTTCCGTATCCTGTTCATAGTAGCTCTTATCAGCAATCCTGTATTCCAGGGTAACTGTAAATTTACTTCCTTCTCCCTGCTTACTTTCTACTTCAATAGTTCCGTACATCATATCAATATACTTCTTTATGATCGGCATTCCCAGACCTGTTCCCGCAATCTTTCCGTCTGTTGTATTTCGTTCCCTGGCAAAAGCCTCAAAGAGAGATGGAAGGAATTCTTCGCTCATTCCGATACCTGTATCAATTACCTGAGTCCGTATCCGCACATAGTCTTTCCTGTCACAGTCAAGCTCTGTGATCCTTATGGTAACTCTTCCCCCTGAAGCTGTATATTTTACCGCATTACTGATCAGATTGAGGAAAATTTCCTTGTTCTTCGTCTCATCGCAGATTACGTGCTCATGCTTGACATCATATTCCATCTTAAGGTGAATACATTTTTTCTCCGCTTCCGCCTGGAAAATTTTGTAAATTCCCTGATAAATATCTCTGATCTTCACATAATCTTCATCCAGTTCCACCTTACCGCTTTCAATCCGGGCCATGTCCAGCACATTATTGATAATAGACAGAAGCAGATTTCCGGACTGTTCCATCTTCTCCTGATAATCCAGAAGTTTCGGATCAGTCAGTTCCCTTTTTATCAGCTCACTGTATCCCAGCAGGGCATTCATGGGTGTCCGGATATCGTGAGACATATTGAAAAGGAACTCTGATTTGGCGGCATTAGCCTTTTCTGCCTGAATCTTGGCTTTTCTCGCTTGTATCAGCAGATAAACTATAATCCATACAATAATCAAGACCACACTTACAAACCAAATGGAAACTACCCGCAGATTATCCTTTATGTATTCTGCCAGAGTAACCTTGCCCGGTGCGTTTTCATATACGTAAAACTGACTGGAAAGTCTGGAAGCAGGCAGAGTCTGAATGGTTTTGTTCAGGATATTCATTAATGTTGTGTTTTCCCTGGTGACCGCAAAGCAGGAAGCGCCGGATTTCGTAAGAAAAATACTGCGCATTTTGCTGTCCTCCAGTGTCTTTAATGACTGTCCTGCCTTCACAACAAAGCAGTCTGCCTCTCCACTTTGAACTGCTTTATCGGCCTCAGCAGATGAGTCGTATTCCTTTATTTTCCAGAATGGATAATTAAAAGAAATATACCACTTCCCCAGCAGGTTATTCCTGCTCACTGCTACTGTATTCTCTTTATTTTCATCAAACTTCTTAACACCGGTGAGTACTGCAACATTAATTTCAAAAACAGTATTTGACAATACAATATCATTCTGCTCAGCTTCATATGGATTCTGGTTCATATGAAAAATCATATCAATCCTGTTATCCTTTAATGCCTGCAGCTCTTTCTCCTGGGATTCAAAACCTGTCAGTTGAAATTCTATGGCTTGTTCACCCAGATAACCGGATACCAGACTAATATAATCGTTAATAATTCCTACCGGTTTCTCTGACTCCGTATCCACAAGGCTGATACCCACATCATTTTTCAGATATCCAATCCTGACCGCCCCATGCTGTTCCAGCCAGTTCTGTTCCTCATCCGTAAGAGTTTCAAGGGAATTTGCAGAGAGATACCTTTTATAAAGATCGTCTGTATAAAAAGGATTCTCCCTCTCTATCTTCTGCATTACCTGATCCAGCTCTTCTTTCAAATCCGGGCGTTTTTTGCTGACTGCAAAATAATTATAGGAGCTACCAATCAGAATAGCAGGAGAAATATCGTCTCTTTCCCACTGTGGAGATTCATTTAAAACAAATCCGTCAATTTCATGATTTTTCAATTTCTGACGAACATCATCTGCACCGGTAATATCAACCTGCTGCGTGTTCACTCCATGACTTTTCTCCCACTCATGGAACATTTCGGCAGGAAGTGCATTCGGCAGCATACCGATTCTTTTTCCATTTAATGTAGTCAGATCTGAAATGGAGATATCTGTATTAGAAGTATCCACATACAGGTAATATTTATCCTCTCCCATAGGCAATTCTGAAAAAAGCATGGAAGTGGAACGTTCCTCTGTATAGGAAATGCCTCCCAGCAGATCGATCTGTCCATTTTTCAGCATACTCATCAGTTCTGCCCAGCTTCCCTCCACATATTCATATTTCCATCCGGTATGCGCAGCTACTGCCTGCTGGTATTCGTAGCTGTAGCCTCTCCTCTGACCGTCTGCTCCTGTGGTATTATAAGTTCCTTCATACCAGCCTACTCTGACTGTTTTGGATTTTGCTTCCTCTGCTGATACAGGAAGGGGAAGCACGGTAATATATAAAATAAAGCATAATAAAATGCAGATATGTCTCTGTACATTTAACTTAAACTTTTTCATATAACTTTCTCCAAATGATTTTGTGTCTATCCGGTGAAGATATCTCAACAGATTATTGCCTTTTTCATTTACTTCACCCGGGTTATAGAAACGTGTAACATGCTTCTGCAGATATCATACCTTATTTTCCGTCATTGCAACAGCCCTATATTTATTTTTTATACCTATTTTTTCAGTTTTCAGATAATCTTTACTTGCCAAAATTCATGGGCTACGACAACCGAATTCGGACAAAATATATCGCAAAGTGGGGCGTGCAGATTGCGGGAATGATTTTTCAGACACGCTCTAATGTGTCGACATGTTAATTCCTGAAACAATCTTGCAGGATAATTTTTTTTATTTCAAGGCGGAGGAAAAAGATGTAGCAGTGGCATAATCATTTGTATGCGAGTCCCCACCCACTGCTTATTGCTTTTCGCAACCTCCGCAGGGGACTTACTTGATTCGGTTAAAGTTACTATTTATTTAAATTTCGTATACAGAAAAAAGCAGCCCACAGACCATGTATGAAGAAAATCTGTGAGCCACCTTTTCTTTTCATCTTAGATGATGTTTATCTTTTTTTATCTTTGAAACAATAAAGAAGAAATCGTACGGTTTTTACTTTTGTAAAACTGAAATGCATTATTTAATAAACTTAACTTCCGGATAAATAGCCTGCTTAGCGGCTTCTTTTCTCTCATTGAAGATAACCTTGTTTTCTTCAAACAGGTTGCGGCCCTGTGCATCGATAGATACGATCAGTGGACCAAATTCTTTTACTTTGTTGCACCATAAGGTCTCAGGCATTCCAAGCTCATCCCAGTGATGTTCTACGATCTTCTCAACCTCTGTTGCAGCTACTACTGCACAGCCAGCCGGGAATACACAGTGGATCGCACCAAACTCTTTACATGCACGCTCTGTGTTCGGTCCCATTCCGCCTTTTCCAACGATTACTCTTACACCTGTAAGCTTAGTAAATTCATACTCAAATTTCTCCATACGCATGGAGGTTGTCGGTCCAACGGAAACCATTTCATAGTCATCTTCTGTTCCCTCAATTTTACGAACGATTGGGCCAGCGTGGAAAATTGCTTTGTCCTTGATATCATATGGAAGTTCTCTTCCATACTCAACCAGACGGCGATGTGCCACATCACGGCAGGTCATCAGATCTCCGTCCAGCCATACAATATCACCGATTTTGATGTCAGCCAGGTCTTCTTCACTGATTGGTGTAATAAGAACTTTTTTATCTCCTCTGATTTCGATCATGTTTTTTCCCTCCGATTATGCGTTGAATTTCCATGTGGAATGTGTATCACAGGTTACTGTAAGGTCAGAATTTACGATCAGGTGACCGCGGCGGTGTGACCAACAGCCTACATTTACTGCTACACCGATTGTAGATGGATGACGGGCTGTATTCTCGATATTAACACCCATTACAGAATATTTTCCGCCCATTCCCTGCGGTCCAAGGCCGATTGCATTGATTCCGTCTTCCAGAAGCCTCTCCATTTTTGCTGCATTTGCATTGTCATTGTGAGAACCGATCGGACGCATAAGTGCTTTCTTGGAGTTGAGGGCTGCTGTCTCTACAGATGTTCCTACACCTACACCCACAAGAAGCGGAGGACAAGCATTCAGTCCGTAAGTTGTCATCTGATCAAGAACAAAATCGGTAACGCCTTCATATCCTGCACCTGGCATAAGTACCATTGCTTTTCCCGGAAGAGTACATCCGCCTCCTGCCATGTATGCGTAAATCTCACATTTATCACTGTTTGGAACGATGTCCCACCATACAGTCGGAGTTCCTTTTCCAACGTTTTTCTTGGTGTTGTACTCGTCAAAAGTTTCTACAGAGTTATGTCTTAATGGTGCTGCAAAAGTAGCCTGTACAACAGCTTCTTTCAAAAGGGCTTCCAGCTCGTTGATGTACGGGAAATTAGTTCCGCATTTCAGCCAGAACTGAAGAACTCCTGTGTCCTGGCAGCTTGGGCGGTTCAGCTCTACAGCCAGTCCCTGGTTCTTAGTCATTGTCTCATAAAGTACTTTTGGAAGTGCTGCGCTTTCCTGAGAACCAAGCTCTTCCAGTTTTGTTACTACGTCGTCCGGTAATTTTTTTCCAATGTGGGCAACAAAATCTGCTACCATGTCTGTTAATACTTTAACTCCATTTTCCTTAGTCATGATTTACCTCCTGATCATTCAATGGTTTAGGGTTGTTTGGCTTTTAATTTTGGGTTATTTATCTAAAGCAGCATGTTTTCTGCTTTATTTCTATTGATACATTTACATTAAGCGGAAAATCTTCCGTCTCATATGGTTTATCCTCTCACGGATAGAACGGGAACAGAACAGGCAAAAGGATCATACAGATCACGAAGGATACCAGAATCAACGGTAAACCTGATTTCACGTAATCCTTGAATTTATATCCTCCAAGTCCTACTACCATAGTATTTGCAGGCATTCCAATCGGTGTTGCATATGCACAGGAGCCTGCGATAACAGTTGCGATAACAACAGCTCTCGGATCCGCACCAAGGTTGTTTGCCAGAGAAACTGCAATTGGGATCATCAGTGCGGTTGTGGCCGTGTTTGACATGAAGTTTGTCAGTGCACAGGTTACAATGAATATTACCAGAAGAAGCACAATCGGGTTCGGGTCTGCACCCAGAAGTCCTACGATCTTATCTGCTATCAGTTCACCGGCACCTGTTGTGTCCAGGGCTTTGGCAAGTGTAAGAGATCCTCCAAAAAGGAATACTACTTTCAGATCAATGGAAGCCAGTGCTTCTTTTTCTGAAAGAACTCCAACCAGCACCAGAATGATTGCTCCGATGCATGCAGAAATCTCAATGCTGACTCCGATCTGTTTCTCAAAAATCATTGCAAGAATCACAAGTATCAGAACTATCAGTGAAACAGTCTGTTTCCATTTCGGTACATCACTGAAATCTTTCTGTTTTTCAACAGTTGCCCCTACAGCCCCTTTTCCATCCGGAAGAAATCTGTATCCAATGAAAACGAAGTAGATAATTCCTACCAGAAGCATCGGGACTCCCACCGGTGCATACATGAAAAAGCTTGTGGAAAGCCCCATTTCCTGAAGTGCGTTTACACCCATCAGGTTTCCGGGTGCACCGATGATGGAAAGATTCCCGCCAAGCGCTGCTGCAAATACCAGTGGCATCAAAAGGCGGCTTCTTGAATAGCCGGATTCATCAGCGATTCCACAGACTACAGGGATCAGCACTGCTGCTGTACCTGTGTTTGATAAGAATCCGGACATCACACCTACGATTACCATGATTGCAATAATCAATGTTCTTTCTGTTCTGGCAAATCTGGTGACCAGACCTCCGATTTTATTTGCCATTCCTGTTTCAAATAGTGCCTGGCCTACTACAAACATGCCAACACAAAGGATTACGTTACTGTTTACATACTGTGAAAACGTTGTAGATACATCCACTACTCCGGTGAGTGTCAATCCGATTGCACAGATCGAAGCTGTAAGCCCAAGTGGTATCTTTTCGAGGATGAAACTAATGATCGTAAACACAAGAAATAACAGTGTGATTGTTTGTTGAGACATTTTATTGATCTCCTTTCACTTTTTTCTGTGATTTCATTTTTTATTTTGCTCTTCGCTTTTGTCTTACTTATCCGTCTTTTTTTTATTAATCTCTCTTGAAAGGTACCGGCCGTGCACGTTTCCTTTGATGAGTTTATTATAAATCATGCACGTATAAAAAAACAAATTAATGGGTTGCATATCCCCATAAAAAATTTTTATAATCTCAATTTTAGCAGGTTTTTTTTATGCAATATTACTATATTAAAAAAAACTTTAGAAATAAATATGGAAATTATGATAGGTATATGGTATTTTTTATTTGAAGATAACTTAAAGCAGTTTCAGAAAATACTATACTTGCTATAGAAATGACATATTTCGACACACTACAACGAACTTAGAGGAAATTACTTATGACACTTAACCAACTCCGTTACTTTTGCACAGCCAGCCGCTGCCACAGTATCACAAAGGCAGCCGAGGAATTATACGTTACTCAGCCCACTGTGTCCGTTGCTATCCGCGACCTGGAAATTGAATTCGGCATCAGCCTTTTCTATAGGAAGGGAAACCGACTGATTCTTACCGAAGAAGGCGAAGAGCTTTATAACAAAGCTACCTACATTCTTCAGTACTGCACCGAGCTTCAGGCAGATTACTCCAGTATGGCGAGAGTAAAGCCCCCTCTTCGTATCGGAATTCCGCCTATGCTGAGCACTGTCTTTTTCCCTGAGCTTCTCATCGCATTTCATGACCAATATCCGGAAATCGCTGTTGTTCTGGAGGAATATGGCTCTGTCCGTGCCTGCAATCTGGTACAGGATGACACTCTGGATCTGGCTCTGGTAAATATGGAACAGTATAATATTGATAAATTTAACAAGGCTCTTCTGGCCAACGACCAGGTTGTTTTTTGTGTAAGTGATGACCACCGACTGGCAGACAAAGAAGTTGTGACCACAAAAGAAATGTCTAAAGAATCTTTGATCTTTTTCAATGCCGATTCCGTACAGAACCAGTTGTTGAAAACACGCTTTGAAACGGACGGTTACGTTCCGGACATCATCATGCGCAGCAGCCAGATTTATACTATTTTGCAGCTAGTAAAGACCTGTAAATATGGAAGTTTTCTCTATTCCAGCATGACCGACAGATTTGCCTCTTCCGGCATAAAAGGAATTCCCCTCAGTCCACCCATCCGCATAAAGATCGGAATGATATGGAAAAAGGGGAAATATATCAGTGACAATATGCAGAAATTCCTGAACTTCACCAAGATGTACTACCGGGAACATCCGCTGATTCAGAAGCTCTGATTTGTATGCCAGACTGCTTGTTATTTTAACCTGCTATCTTTCTCACGCTGTTTTAAGACCAGAGCATACACATCCGGCCATTTTCTCTCAAGCTGCTCATCCAAAAGCCGCCTGCGCTCCTCGAACATTGCCACCAGCTCCGGATGCTCTTTCATCATCTGTTCCCGGAGTTTTTTTCGATGCTTCTCAAAACGTACGGTCAATTCCTGTTCATCCTGTCCGGAAATCTTTACAATTTCTTTCATATGCTCTTCCAGATGCTCAATCCATGCATCTGCATCAAGTTCATCCATATGATTCCACTGACCATGGAGCAGCTCCTGCATATCTCCGTTCTCTTTCAGCTGTTCAATCTGCAGACGGATCTGTTTCTCTATCTCTGCCTCAGAATCAGAACCAAAAGCCCAGACAAATTCCTGTACACTGTTGTCCACACGCTTTCTGAACGGAGAACGTTCTGTATTATCTACATTGCCCTTCAAAGGATAAGGATAATGGATTCCCATATCCTTCAATGCCACATGTATAGTCCGACGCACACGTCCCTCTTCGATCATAAATCCAAGTCCCAGTGCGCGCATCTGTTCATTCAGCTCAGCGATATGCTCTGTTATGTAGAAACGAATTCCTCTTGACTTCAGAGAACGATACAGAATTGCAAGCCTGTCTGCAGCCGTAACATCAATGCTACCAATCCCGCTGGCATCCAGAATGACTGCTTTGGTATCCGATCCAATGGCATTCTCAATATCCTGCTGTAGAATATCTATGTTTGCAAAAAACAGGCTGCTGCTGAATCGGTAGATCACTACTCCCTCAATCTCACAGTTATGCAGACTTTCCGTAAGATCTTCGAAATGTCTGTGTCCCGGCTGCACTCCCAGAAAACAGCGTGCCGGTTTCGCAGTACGGATGATCATCTCGGCAAAGGAGAGAATAATACCGATCAATACTCCATTGATGGTACCAAGCGTCAGCACTCCCCAGAATGCGCCCCAGTAAATCAGGCATTCCTTTTTGCTGATTTTCCTCAGACGTACAGCCAGATCAAATTCCGTTGCCCCCAGAAGTGAGGAGATTACAATTGCAGTCAGCATAGGAACCGGCAGATAAGCAATCAGCCCGGTTGCTCCCAGAAGCACAAGAATCATGGAAATTCCTGCAACAATTCCGGTCAACTGTGTTTTTCCCTGGTACTGTTCACTGATGGCGGTACGTGACACCGAACCGTTAATCGGACAACAGCCTGTCAGAGCTGCTGCCAGATTTCCCATGGAAAAGGCTACCAGCTCCTGGTTAGCATTTACCCTGTAACCATTTTTCTGTGCGAAGCTATTCTCACCAAGTAAAGTTTCCGCCATGATCACTACTGCAATTGACAGACTGTAGATGACCGCTTCTTTTAGACCAATGGCAGAGAAATCAGGAATACTCCATACAGGCAGCCCCGGTTCTACTGCATCCAGTGTACGGATTCCCCAGTTGGAAATCGGGACGAAATAGGATAATAATACACCTGCTGCCATCAGAACTACTACCATAGGAAACTTGGGCAGGATTTTTTTCATCACCAGAAGGATGACCAGAGAAACCAGACCTAAAATCAGGGAAGGCAGATTGATCTGCCCTAATGTAGCCCAGATATGCTCTGCCAGCTCCGACAATTCTCCGGTTCCTGCAGTTCCGCCCATTAATTTGGGCACCTGCATGAGAATGATCGTGGTGCAGATACCTGTGATAAAGCCTCCCATTACAGGTGCGGAAATATAGTTTACCAGTTTTCCTGCTTTTAAAAATGCAAATACAAACAGCCAGACTGCCACAAAAAATGTGAGCACCGGCACAACCGCCATTGCCTGTTTCGAACCACTCTGGATTCCCATTTCCACCAGTGCCGCCCCGACTAACGCTGCAGGTGCTGCATCCACTCCGAAGATGAACTGAGGCGATGTGGAAAACAGCCCAAACAAAATGATCGGGAATACAGAGCCATACAGTCCATAAACCGCCGGAAGCCCCGCAATCTGGGCATAGCCCATGGAAATCGGGATCGAGACAGCCATAATGATCAACCCGGTGAGGATGTCCTTTGATAAATTTTTTCTGTCGTAATTTCGCAATGTTTTGGCTAACTCAAGGTGCATTTGTTTTGTGTTCCTCCGTTTATAACTGTTCTCTCACTAACATTAAAGCATATCCCAGAAGATTGGTGCCTTTCCATTTGCTTCGCTCAAACCTGTTTGGATCTCCCATAGATAAACCTATTCCCCAGATCTGATCTCTTACTGCGCATTCAGCTAACACAGCATCACCTGTATCAACAAGTTGCCGTTTTAAATCTGCGTTTTGACTGAATTTCGCTTTTAATCCCTCATACACAATAACCTGCCTTACACCATTCCAGACATTTTCATCATAGTTATGTACTTTACGACCTAATTTCTTAATCTCAGCAACATCATCTGTATGAAGTATGTCATTAGCTATTTTTTCATCATGAAAGTGGCATGCTTTCTGATACATCATAAACTGCTCCACTGACGAAAAATCTATTCCCTTGACTGTAAAATGACTAAGATACCAGTTACTTAAATAGCCATTTTCTTCATCCGGGTTATGGAAACATATAACGTTCATTGCGTTTCACCTTTCTTTTCACAAAAAGTTTGAAATAAATAATCTGCGAATCATCTTTACAATTCTTAAGTTGTATTTACTACTCTATCCTAACACAAAATGCAGAAATCTGCATCCACAATATGTCTACATTTTCATTCACTAATTGAATATTCGCTACTTTCCAGTATAAATATATACAGCAATATCATATGCATCCCGAAAGCCTTTTGCGATCATGTATGCGGTAATATTTATAGTAAAATACTATCTCCTTCTTCTGATAATCTTTACAACCCCAAAGATCAACAGCAGAATCACCCCAACAACCACAATACATATCCCGACAATCGCTACGGCAAATTTATTCGGATGTTTTACCAGATTTATGATGTTTTTGCTGTTGTCGGCAACTTTTCTTTCGTGTGTTGTATCATAATATTCCGGCACATTTGCAATTCCGTCTTTATCTGTGTCTTCAAAGGATTGCATATACTCTGCAATTGCAGCCCAGGCTTTCAGTTCTTTTTTTCCATCCATGACTGCATAATCTTCCAGATTCTCTATGGAATTGCCGTTTTTATCTTTAGGGACGATGGATATCAGACCATAGGATTTGTCCAGAACAGAGCCAAGCATACGGCCTGTGTACAGGTCGGTGACAACATGATATAATTTATCGTCCTGTATTTCTTCCCTTTCCCCGCCCTTGCCTGTCAGATAACAGTCTGTTACTTTATTTAAGATCATGCGGTGGGGATTATAGGTGAAATTCATTCCACTGCAATATAATCTGGCTATTGTCATAAAATCTGAAATTGAGGCATCTACCTCTGCCACTGTTTTCAGTTCTTTTCCTGTTAAATATGCACTGATCAGAGGATAACCTGCAAGTCCGTCCTTTCCTGTTCCCAGCGAGAAGGAGTTATATACCTGCTCCACTGTTATATTGCCTTTTGTATAAGTATCTCTTACAGTTCCGGCAGGTACGATTGCAACATCTACTTTTTCTCCGTCAGAGTCTCCTGTATTCTCTACTGCATATACATAAGCATCTGATATGATATCTCCCAGATTTAACTCCTCATGCTTTGTTTCCATCTCACTGAGGCTGTTAAATTCAATGTCATTCTCTGCCAGAATTTCCTCTCTGGTATAACCAAAATTGGAAAGATAATTGGTGTCAACAGTATCTGACAATTCATCTATTTTCTTCTGTGTGGCTTCATCTGCTTTGATTTCATCCGTAACCGGAACAAGCTCATAGGTATCCGTTTCCCACCGTCCATTCTCTTTCTGAGTCATGGAAATTGTTCCCAGGTTTTTCCCATATTCTCCACAGGATACGATGCAGGTATCTCCCTGCAGGATTGGTTCTGCCAACTGTGTGTGGGTATGTCCGCTGACGATCAGATCAATGTCCGGAACATTCTTTGCAAGGATTTCGTCCTCTGATACTTTTTCGTCCTCCCATGTTCCGCTGTGTGATACACAGGCGATCATGTCTACATCTTCGTTCTTTTTTATTTCCTCTACTGTTTCTCTGGCTGCTTCTGACGGGTCTTTGAAAAGAAGCTCGCAGGTAGGAGCGCAATCCAGAGAATCCTTGCCGAAAACACCCAGTACTGCAATCTTTACATCACCTTTTTGAATTACCGTATAGTCTTTTACTCCATATGTCTGAAATTCTTCATAAATCTGTTTCTGTCCTTCACTGAGGCCGGCTTTTTTCATTGCATCCCAGTCCACATTACACACAACCATCCTGGGAAGGTTTTCGCCTGAACTGACTGCGGCGTTCAGCATATCTGCCAGACCATCGGAGCCGTAATCAAATTCATGATTTCCCAGAGTTGTCACATCACAGCCCAGATATCCAAGCATCCGCAGTTCGGCGGCCTCAGTGTCATATACAGTCTGTATCAGAGTTCCCATAGAGAAGTCTCCGCCATCCAATATGAGTGTATCTGTATTCTCTTTCTCATGCTCATTGATCAATGTTTTCAGCCGGGCAAACCCGCCGGTCTCCTGCTGTGTCCCGTCTACAATCGTTTGAAAGCTGTTCAAATGAGAATGCAGATCATGGGTGAAGAGGATATCCAGATGTTTTGGCTCCTCTGAGGCGTTTACCTGATATCCTGTCAGTCCTGAAACGCTCAGCATAAATATAAATGTGAATGCGAATGCTTTTTTTAATAATTTCATAAAATTCTCCTGTAATATCAAAAATGGTTCCGCAGTATCATTTATCTTCCCGCAGGATAATGATACCATGAAACCATTTTACAAAAAAAAACTAATTTATCTTTCATCTCCCACAAAGAACAACGCCATTGTTCCCGGACCTGAATGAGCGCCGATGGTGGCTCCTACCTGATTCATGATAATCGTGTTGATCTGGTATTTTTCTTTTACTTTCTCTGCCACATAATTTGCATCTTCTTCGCAGTCGCCATGACTGATAAAGATGGTATGGCAGGTGTCATGATAGCTGCCGATTTTCTCATCCATAAGCTTTACCAGCTCCTGAAGGGATTTTTTACGGCCGCGGACTTTACCGATGGCAGTGAGTTTTCCGTCGTTGTCTACATGAAGGACCGGTTTAATATTCAGCATACTTCCTACTACTGCAGTAGTTCTGGAAATGCGGCCTCCGCGGTATAGGTGGTTTAAATCGTTGACTGTAAAAAGGTGTACCATATGAAGCCTGTTCTCTTCTGCCCATTTCGCAACTGTCTCCATATCTTCTCCCTGCTCTTTCTTCTCCTGTGCAAGGTAAACCAGAAGCCCCTGACCAAGGGAAGCGCCAAGAGAATCTACCACGATGATCTTGCGGTCCGGATAATCCTCCATCAGTTCCTCTGCTGCGATACGGCTGCTATTGTATGTACCGCTTAAGGCAGAGGAAAATGCAATATGAAGAATATCTTTTCCTTCTTTTAGGTAAGGCTCCAGCAGTGCTTTTGCATTTTCAGGATTTACCTGTGCTGTGGTTGGCATGGAACCGTTTCTCATTGCCTCATAAAATTCATGCTCCGGAAGGAAATTTCCATGCGTATAATTTTTTCCATCCATGGAATAACTGAGATACATGCAGCCTACTCCATGGTCTTTGAGATATTCCTCCGGAAGATCTGAATTGTTGTCGGTGGTGATCACATATTCGCTCATGTTGTCGCCCTCTTTTTCTGATATTTTTCACTTTATGCCCATTAACTGTTCAGTGTCTTAGCAACTACAAATCAAAATCCGCTGCCTGCTCAGTAATGGGCTTTTCATCTATAATAAAAATGCTTCTATTATAAATACAGATATATACAGTATAACATCAAACTATCAGCCAAACAACTACTTTTCCTTCTCAACTGCCTTAAGCGCTTCCTGCAGCTGATTATCCTCATCATGGGTGATCTCGTCTTTATTCTTATTCAGCAGGCTGGTATCCAGAGAAACCTCTATATCAGGTTTGATTCCTGTTTTGTTGATGTTGTTTCCTTTTGGAGTGTAGTAGTTGGCAACAGTCAGTTTAATGGCACTTCCGTCTGAGAGCTGGCGGATGGACTGTACCACGCCTTTTCCGAAAGTGGTTGTTCCGACGATCGTTCCAATACCATAATCCTGCACTGCACCGGCAAAAATCTCTGATGCACTGGCGCTGCTTTCATTTACCAGGACTGCAAGCGGAATCCGGAGTTCGTTTTTGCCATCACATTTTTCCTCTTCTCTGTTTCCGTCCTTATCTTCGGTGTAAACGATCAGTCCTTCCGGAAGGATTTTCCGCAGGATATCACAGACAGAATCAAGAAGTCCACCAGGATTATCGCGGAGATCCACGATCATTTTCTCCATTCCCTGTTTTTGCAGGTCATCAAAAGCTTCCTGATACTGTTCGCCGGTAACGCCTGTAAACTGTGTAATGCGGATGTAGCCGATTTTAGAACCCAGCATTTCATGGAAAACAGACGGTAATTCCACATCTGTGACAGGGACTGTGATTTCCATGGCATCTTCTGCACCTTCTCTGTGAACAGTAAGCACCACACTGTCTTTATCTGAATTGCGGACAATGTCTGCAACATCAGATACTTCATCCTCTGTGATATCTTCCCCGTCAATGGCACTGATGATGTCCCCTTCCTCCAGTCCTGCTTTTTCCCCGGGACCACCCTCATAGCATTCAACAATCTTTACTCCGCCTTCTTTATTCTTCTCCATAAGAATGCCGATCCCCACATAGCTTCCCTCATTGGAAGAATTCTCAGAATCGTATTCCTCTTCTGTATAATATCTGGAATAAGGATCATCCAGTCCATAGAGAAGACCTGCATAAAGTCCTTCCTGAAGCTTCTCTTCATCCTTATCTCCCAGATAGTATCTGTCGATCAGCTCTTCAAGATATGCCAGCTTTGATGTACACTTGCGATCACCAAGAGCTGTTCCTTTTGCTGCAAGACCTGTTCCTGCAAAAACACCTGTACCGATGCACGTCACAACCAGTGCTCCTGCTACTGCACCTTTCCAAAATTCTTTATTTTTCATGTCTGCACTCCTGTAAAAAAAGCCGCCGGTTTATGATATGATATCATTGTTCCGGCAGCTTCATGCTTATCTGCTTTTTATTATACTCTTAAATGCTTTCTTGTTGTAAAGAAACTTCCGATCAGTCCGATTCCGATTCCAAGTCCCAGACTTATTGGAAGTAATGTCTGGTAAATCTGCCATACCGGGATGAAATCCACCACACCTGTAAGCACATTAAACCTGGTCAGAATATAGGATATTGCCCCATTATAACAGAAATAAAGCACGATCAGCGGAACTGCTGCTCCGACCACCCCCAGAACCATGCCTTCCAGCAGGAATGGTGCTCTGACAAATGCGTCTGTAGCTCCTATGTATTTCATAATTCCGATCTCTTCTTTACGGACTGCAATACCCACAGATACCGTATTGCTGATCAGGAATATGGAGATAATAAGCAGTAATACAATGATGGCAATGGAAATATATGAAACCAACTTGTTGATATTTCCCAGTGTTTTTGCTGCTTCCTCAGACTGGTTGACTTTTCTTACATGTTTCAGTTCCTGTATATAGGAAACAAGTTCTGACTGCTTCGTGATGTCATTCATATACACACGATAATTGGCTGAATTTGCAAGAGGATTATCGTCCTTAAATCCGTCTGCTGCCTCTGAACCCTGGAAATACTGCTCTTTATATTCCTCCCAGGCTTCATCAGCTGACTGATACTCTATTTTCTCTACTTCCGGACGTGCCTTGATCTTCTTTCCGATTGCTTTGATCTGTTTGTTTGTAGTTCCCTCTTCAAAGAATACTGTGATCGGCACTTCCTGCTCTACCTTATGTGCAATATTATTCACATTATTGACAATGGAGAAAAAGATTCCAAACAGAAAAATACAGGCAGCCATGGTGATAATGGAAGCCAGGGAAAACATCCAGTTTCTTTTGATATTTTTGACACCCTGTTTCAGAGTGTACCAGATTGTACTAGGCCTCATGATATTCTCCCTCTTTCTCGTCACTTATAATAGAGCCCTCATGCATGGTCACAACACGTTTGCGCATGGAATTTACAATATCCTTGTTATGTGTAACAACCACTACTGTGGTTCCTCTGTCGTTGATCTGTTCCAGAAGCTTCATGATTTCTTCGGAAGTCTTCGGATCCAGGTTTCCTGTAGGCTCGTCTGCCAGAAGGATATCCGGACGGTTGACCAGCGCCCTTGCCAATGCAACTCTCTGCTGTTCTCCACCGGAAAGTTCATCCGGGAAGGATTTGTATTTGACAGCAAGTCCAACTTCCTGAAGTACCTCCGGGACACGTTTACGGATTACTCTTGTGGGACGGTTGACTACTCTCTGGGCAAACGCTACATTCTCATATACATTTCTGTCTTTCAGAAGACGGAAGTCCTGAAATACTACGCCCAGCTTACGGCGGTATTTGGCTACTCTTCTGTGTTTCATTCCTTCCAGACGTTCACCGCTTACGATGATCTGGCCGGATGTGGAATCCAGCTCTTTCATAAGAAGTTTGATCAGGGTTGTTTTTCCTGAACCACTGTTTCCTACTACAAAGACGAATTCACCTTTATCTATATGTAAGTTCGCATGGTTCACTGCCGGAAGGCCGGGACCATAGGACTTGCTTACATCTATAAGATCTATCATAGATTTTTCCTCCAATGGGTTAATGAATTTGTAACATTATTGTAATGTATGTTTTTGGGGATTGCAAGAGATTTTTGAGGATTCATAGAATGTTCACAGTAACGCAGCCAACATTCATTCCAAATTGCCTGCGGCAATGGAATTTTGGCTTGCATGTCTCAGGATATTGCATACCTTATCAATTGCAATCTCGATTTCTAACTATACACTGCAAGGCTGGATTTGTAAAGGTCAAAAATGCCTGCGTCAGCAATTAAAGCTGTGGCAGGCATTGAAAATTTTCCTTCTATTATAATATATCAGTATTCCAGTGTTTCCATATATTTCATATAACGTACTACCATGAGTGCAATCTTGAATGTAATGGCATCTTCAAAAACACGGAGATCAAGACCTGTACTCTTCTGGAGTTTATCGAGGCGATAGACCAGAGTGTTTCTATGGATGTAAAGCTGTCTGGATGTCTCTGAAACATTGAGGCTGTTCTCGAAGAACTTATCAATTGTGACCAGAGTCTCTTCGTCAAAGTCATCCGGGGATTTGCCGCCGAAGATTTCTTTGATAAACATCTTACAGAGTGGGATCGGGAGCTGGTAGATCAGTCGTCCGATTCCCAGAGAGCTGTATGCGATCACTTCTTTATCTCCGAAGAAAATCTTACCTACATCAAGAGCCATGCGGGCTTCTTTATAGGAGCGTGATACTTCTTTCAGTTCATTGACGATAGTACCGTATGCCATATGTGTCTTACCGTCATTTCCCATTCCAAGAGTATCAAGGATAGTATGTGCAAGCTGATCCATCTCAGGATAATTCTCACCATCTTCAAGTTCCTTGACTACGATAATACTTTTCTCATCTACTGCTGTGATAAAGTCTTTACTTTTACCGCCGAAAAGACTCTTCACGCTTTCCATGGAGCTGTGGTCTTTCTCCTGTGGCATTTCAAGGATCATGACTACGCGGCGGACATCTGCCTCAATGTGCAGTTTCTTCGCACGATTATAAATGTCAACAAGAAGCAGGTTGTCAAGAAGCAGGTTCTTGATAAAGCTGTCTTTGTCAAAGCGTTCTTTATACGCTACGATCAGATTCTGGATCTGAAAAGCGGCGAGCTTGCCAACCATATAAGTATCTTCATCGTCGCCATGGGCGACCAGTATATATTCCAGCTGATAGTCATCACAGACTTTAAAATACTGGAACCCCTTTACAAGCTGGCTGTCGGCCTGTGATTCTACGAAAGCCTGTACATCCTGTGTTGCAATGGAAAAATCTGCAAAAGTACTTGCAAGCACTTTGCCTTCTGTGTCGAGTACACAAAATTCTGTTCTGGAAATTTCTTTTAACCCTTCAAGAGTATTCTGAAGCACCTGATTCGATATCATCTGATTTCAATCCCTTCTCATCCTATAGTGTTTATTTTCCGTTTTAACTATAAAACCTTATACCTGTATTGTATTTTAATATATATTTACCAAAAATGAAAGAGGAAAGAGAAAAAAATTTACAATTTTTTATATATTTTTTTGTGTTACTTTTTTTCAATAAAACCTTCTCCATGAACTTCCCTGGCATCTGTCACTATCACAAAGGCTTCCGGATCAATTTCATCTACTTTTTCTTTAAGCATTACGATCTCTTTTTTATTTACCACGCAGAAAAGCATCAGTTTATCCTGTCCTGAGTACATTCCTCTGGCACTGATGCCTGTTACACCTCTGTCCAGATCTTTCATGATCATATCTGCTATTTCCTTTGGCTTTGCTGTAATGATATAGGCAGCTTTTGAGAATTTCAGACCTTCAATCAAACCGTCAGATACTTTTGTCACCAGATATACCGCAATAATCGCATAGAGTGCCTTGTGGATGCCAAACACATACATACCCACCAGTACAACGCCTGCATCTATAACCTGCATGATCTGTGCGATTGAATATTGCTGCAGATATTTCTGGATGATAGCTGCCATCATATCGGTTCCTCCGGTTGTTCCACCGCCCAGAAAGACAAGACCGATTCCCACACCCTGGATCACACCACCGTAAAGTGCGGCAAGAAGAAGATCATTGCCAGCAAGATTCCATACAGGTTCTATGGCAAGCCAGGTGGACAGAGCAATTTCTCCTATCAAAGCTTTTTTTACAAAGGAGAATCCATTAATCTTCCATCCGATCAGAAACAGTGGAATGTTCAAACCCATATTTGTTACCCAGAGAGGGATACCACCGTCAATGATTCCCTGACTCCCTGCTTTTATAATGATCGCGATACCTGAAAAGCCTCCGGTTACCATACCTGATGCATCAAATACGGAATTGATCGCCAGTGCCATTAATCCGGTTCCTGCTATGATCATCAGATATTCCAGAAGCTGTGATCTTTTTCCATTTACTAACTTCATTCATTCGCCTCCTTGTATTCTGTAAAAATAATATTTGTTTTATGCTTTCATGAATATCAGCCAGAGATACCGCTTTATCACTGTGCCGTAATTATTCTTCCATAAACTACAAGAACGGCAGCAATCCATGAAGGACTGCTCCCGCTCTTATTCTTACCTTATTTTTCAGGCTTATTGATAAAATTTACAAAATGATAACTCTCCATTATCTGGAAGTATTTAACGATCCTTGGATATAAAGGCTCTGCCTTCTCCCCAAATTCGTCTTTTACCAGTGCAGCAATATCTTCCACTGTTTTCCTGCCATCTATGAGTGGCCAGATAAATGTGCCATTGTCATCCAGATGTATCTTCGTATATCTGGGTTTTCCAAACAGCTTCTGGGCAATCGTGTTAAACGCGCCCTTATTCTCTATTTCCAGCACCATTCTCCCCCTGATATCAGTATGCCAGCGAAGCTGTGCACTGCGCTCAGGAATGAGATCCAGATAATTGATCTGTAATTCTTTTTTCTTTTTACTCATTTAAATATTATCATCTCCGCCTGATCAGGCTTTCTTCTTGTTCCAGATACTGAATTTCAGAAGGCTTAAGATCATAAGTAACATCAGGATCACGCCGCCTGCATTACCAAGGTTAATGCTTCCGGAGAGATCAAATACACTGCTTACGTTTACTACTGCAAGGATTGCAAGAAGGATACCTACAAGACCTTCACCTGCGATCATACCTGCACAATAAAGTGTACCGTCTGTTGCCTGTTCTTCTTTTTTCTTATCATCAACATTCTTTCTTCCGTCAACGAACATACGAACAACACCACCGATCATGATAGCAGCGTTGAGGTAGATTGGAAGGTAAAGACCGATAGCAAATGGCATAACCGGAATTCTTAAGATTTCCAGACCAATTGCAAGGAATACACCGATAAATACCAGTGTCCATGGAAGCTTGCCGCCCATGATACCTTCTACGATCATCTTCATCAGAGTTGCCTGAGGAGCAGGTACTTCTGCACTTCCGTATCCCCATGCAGTATTCAGAAGATAAAGAACACCACCGATAGCAAGACCGGCAGCAACAACACCGATAAGCTCACCGATCTGCTGTTTCTTAGGAGTTGCACCAAGAAGATAACCTGTCTTTAAATCCTGTGAAGTATCACCTGCGATTGCTGCTACAATACAGATTACGGAACCAATAGCAATTGCTGCTTTCATTCCGTCGATACCGGTATTGCCGGATGCTTTGATAATCATTGTTGCGATCAGAAGTGTAGCGATAGCCATACCTGATACAGGGTTGTTGGAGCTTCCTACAAGACCAACCATACGGGAAGATACAGTTGCAAAGAAGAAGCCGAAGATTACGATGATCAACGCACCGATCGGGTTAACCGGGATAGCCGGAACAAGCCAGATGATTGCAACCATTGCCACAATACCGATCAGAATAATGTTCATCGGAAGATCCTGTGCAGTTCTTTCTGTACTTGTATTCTTACCGCCCTTCATGCTCTTCATGGAATCACGGAAGGTTGCAATGATCAGAGGCAGGGATTTGATCAGAGAAATAATACCACCTGTTGCGATAGCTCCTGCTCCGATATATTTTACATAAGTACTCCAGATTTTAGATGCTCCGCCTGCTGCATAAAGAGCAGAAATTGTTTCTGTTCCGGGATACATAACTGTATCAGCTCCGAACAGACAGATTACCGGAATCAGCACCATCCAGCCAATAAGAGAACCAACAAACATAAAGGATGCGATTCTTGGTCCTACGATATATCCAACACCGAGAAGTGCAGGATAGCATTCCATACCAATTTCACCTTTGAATCCTTTAAATGCTACTGCAACGTCTGCAGGGATTACCTTTAAACCGTCAACGACAAATTTAAAGATCGCTGCGATTCCCATACCTGAGAATACTGTCGCAGCGTTTGCACCACCCTCTTCACCTGCAAGAAGAACATCTGCGCAGGCAGTTCCTTCAGGATAAAGAAGTGTTGCATGCTCTTTTACGATCAGTGCGTTACGAAGTGGTACCATAAAAAGTACACCAAGAACACCACCGCAAAGTGCGATTAATGTGATTTCCACGATACCCGGCATTTCACAAAGTCCTTCTTCTGCCCAAAGGAACAGAGCAGGCATTGTGAAAATTGCACCGGCTGCCAGTGATTCACCGGCTGAACCGATTGTCTGGACCATGTTGCTCTCCAGAATGGAGTTCTTTTTCATGATCTTGCGAATTACGCCCATGGAAATAACTGCTGCCGGAATGGAAGCAGATACAGTCATACCTACACGCAGACCAAGATAAGCATTGGCTGCACCGAAGATAACTGCAAGGATAACACCCATGATGATGGATGTCACCGTAAATTCAGGTGTGATCTTGTCAGCCGGAATATACGGTTTGAACTCTTTGTTTTCGTTCATGATTTCCTCTCCCTTTTGTATTGATTTATAAACATAGAACATTATAGCGAAATTTATACAAAAAGGCAAGGTGAAAAAACTGGTTTTTTATGCACTTTAATATATTAACGTGCTAACTCGATAATCTCTTAACATATCAACACGCTCAAACAGCATATTTTTGCCCTATTTTATCAGTCTATTCATCTGAATCCAACTGTTTAATCAGGTATCTCCCGACAATTCTGGAAAAATTCGAAATATCCCGGATATATGCGAAATCTTTGCCAAATATCTTTTTTTCTGTGGAAAGGTCTTTTTCTTCCCCTGCAAAGACTCCCAGAACACTTACTCCAAGGTTTCGCAGGTGCCGCACTTCTGTAGCAGTATCATTGATCGCATATTTTCCCATATAAGGTTCCGGGTTCTTTGCGTGAGGTCTGTTTACGATGACATCATATGGTTTTCCATCACTTAATACAATGAGGATTTTTTTCTCCTCAGATCTCTGAAGCAGACCGTATCCTGCGGTTTTGATAGCAAGTCCATCCCTGTTATTGGAAGAAGTTACATAATTAAAAATATTTTCATTAGCTGACTGTGGATCATCGTACTCACGGAATCTGTGAAGGATCGTATAGTCCCAGAATGTGCAGAAGCTCATGACACGGTGAGGCAGGTTTACATTACTTAATGCTTCACTGATGATATAAGCCTGTAATGCCACATCTCCCTGCCTGGACATCTGGGAACCGCTGGCATCGATCAGCACATCTACTACGAAATCAGATGCATCAGATTTCAATTCTCTTTTAAACAGATTTGCTTCACTGCTTCTGCCTACACGCCAGAGTCTGGACGGAATGATCGTTCCTCTGTCTGAAAGTACTTCCTGCGTCTCGCTCTTCAGCACCAGTGTCTTTCGTAAAAGGTCTGTGAGGGATGCGATGTTCTGCTTTACGATTCTGTGTTTGTCATGGTAGAGCCAGATATTCTTATTCTTTAATCGTACTGCATATTCGTACTGATAGTTTCGTTTGACCGGATTCTTGAGAATTCCTTCTGTAAAATAAAGGCTGCAGTCCCTGTGAAGTTCCCTGCACATCAGATAATTCATTCGCTTCTCTTCTGCAGGAGTCAGATAAGTTTTTCCGAAATTCAACTCAACATAGGTGTATGCTTTCTCAAGTTCTTCCTCTGTGAGAATTGTAATTTTGTGTTTGGTCTGGCGCTGTTTTTCCATTTCTTCAGTGACAGCAGTGTCTTCCATGTCCGTAATCTTATTTGTCATCTGTTCGATGTAACTCTCCAGAGCTTCCTCATAAAGTTCTTCTGTGAGAAAATCTTCCCAGTCGTATTCTGTCAGTTCTTCCATGGTGACTGCCATAACCTGTTCCAGTGTTCCATGATCTTTCTCAAAATCCGGATCAATGATAGTGTTGTAAAGACTGTCAATAATACGGATCAGTTCTATAGTGTCTGCAGCTGTTCTGGCTTTGTAAACCATGTCGCGGATTTTCCGAAGACGCTCTTCTACATAATGGTTTCCATTCTGTAAACGGTCACGCAGGATGGCAATCTTCAGGCGACCGAGAATATCTCCGTATGCGGGCATCTGTTCAAACTCCTGATCCAGGATATCCTCGAATGCTTCCTTCTGCATCTCCCGGACTCCCGGACGTTCCTGACAGATTTTGTCCCCGATTGCTTCTTCTACACATAGCTGTGCTACTGCAGTCAGTTCTCCCTCTCCTGCCTGGCAGAAAACTTTTTTTACCAGATATAAACCCAGCAGATTCCTGTCATAATATTTTGCCAGAGCGCCCTGCTTGATGCCGTCATACAGAGCGATTGCTTTTGAGCGCAGATACAGGGAAACGTCTACTTTCATATTTAACGTGTAATCCCCGCTGATAGTCCAGAGGAGATTGCGGATCCTGTTTTCCAGTTCCAGACGGTAATCGTCGATTTCTACGATTTTCTCATCTTTCATATACATCATCCCTTGTCCAGTCTGCCGGAATTCTGGTTTTCACAATATCCTCTACGATTTCTTTCTCGAAAATGTCAAAGGTCTTGTTCACCACTCCCATAGTAACTGCTTTTCTCGGAGAAAGTCCGGTTTCTACAATCTTCATGGCTGCAAGGAGACCTCGCAGATCCAGAGGTTTGGTGGAAATTTCACTGTTTGTGGCTTTGAGCTGAAGATCCAGAAATACTCCGATGAACTGTGTTCTGGCGTTTTCTTTTATATTCGGGAACATCCGGCGGAAAATAAATTCCAGGGATTCTTCAGTCTGAGCCGGCATATCTATGACCAGAAATCTGGATACCAGCGCTTCATTGAGTTCTTTGGTTCCTGCATAACCGTAATTCATAGTTCCGATAAAACGGGCAGCCGGATGAAGATCAATTTTGTCATAGCCCGGGACATCGATGGAACGGCGATAATCCAGGGTTGCATGGAGAACGGAAACTGCATCGTTCTTTGCCATATTGATCTCGTCGAGGATTCCGAAACCACCGTATTCTGCACACTGATAGATAGTTCCTTTGCGAAGCTTAACTTCGTTGTCCACGAAAGTGTCTGTGCCGATCAGATCTCCGCTGTTAGTATTTACATGAAAAGAAACATTGTACGCGGGACGGTTGAAAATATATGCCAGGTTCTCTGCAAGGATATTTTTTCCTGTTGCCTTTGGGCCGGTGAGTAACAGGTTCTCCCCTTTGAGCAATCCGGCAATGGCCATTTCCAGAATGTCTTTTCCGTAAAATGGAATGGATGGTTTCACAATCCTGCCTGCAGTCTCCGGTACCACCTCATACTGGCTGCGGAATTCTTCTACTCTCTTTATCAGTTCAGAGGCTACCTGCTGCTCCTCCAGAAATTTCAGTTCTTCCATTTAGTTCTCCTTTATATAACTATTATAGTCCAGTTTGTGTTATAGAAAAAGGCCGCTTATCTTTTACAGATTCACGACCCTTTTATTATAGCATTCTTCTTTATATTTTTACAACATTATACTTCAAATACAAGATCTCCATAAGATGGCATCGGCCACATTTCCTTATCTACGATCATTTCCAGTTCATCTACCGGCTCACGTAAAGCTTCCATTGCAGGAACCATCTTTTCTCTGCAGAATACGGCTCTGTCCCGTCCCTCTGCATATTCCGGGATCTTCTCAACCAGTTTGCTTAGCTTACTCATGGCACTGTTTGCAGCCTTTAAGAGTTTTGATGCTTTCTTGAGCAGATCAAGCTGTACACTTACATCGATCAGTCCTTCGCCCGCTGTTTTCACTGTATTGATAGATTCGCCAAGAACAGTGGTATATCTGATAACTGCCGGAATAATCTGCTTGGTTGCCATGTCGATCATGGTCTTTGCTTCAATATTGATTGCTTTAGAGTAAATCTCATATTTAATCTCTGCACGTGATTCAAGCTCAGCTCTTGAGAATACATCAAAAGATTCAAAGAGTTTCACTGCCTTCTCTGTAGTAAGTGCAGGGATTGCATCCACCATGCTCGGAAGGATCGGAAGTCCGCGGCGTTTAGCTTCTTTCTCCCATTCCGGCGCATAGCCGTTTCCGTTAAATACGATCTTCTGATGATCTGTGGCATATTCTTTGATCAGGTCATGTACCGCCAGCTCGAAATCAGGAGCTTTTTCCAGGCGGTCACATACTTCCTTAAATACTTCTGCCGTGATCGTATTCAGGACTACGTTACATGCGGAAATAGAATCTCTTGAGCCCACCATACGGAATTCAAATTTATTTCCTGTGAAAGCAAAAGGTGAAGTACGGTTACGATCTGTGGCATCCTTCATGAAATCAGGCAGAGTCTTAACACCTGTTTCCAGCTTACTTCCCTTTTTACTGTGAGTTGCTGTTCCTGTGCTGACCAGCTGTTCCAGAACATCCTCCAGCTGCTCTCCAAGAAATACGGAAATCACTGCCGGCGGTGCCTCATGGCCGCCAAGTCTCTGGTCATTTCCCACATCTGCCGCAGATTCACGCAGAAGATCTGCATGTTCATCTACTGCTTTCAGGATACAGGTGAGGACCAGAAGGAACTGAATATTTTCATGAGGTGTTTTGCCCGGATCCAGAAGATTGATTCCGTCATCTGTGGTAAGAGACCAGTTGTTATGCTTACCGGAACCGTTCACACCTGCAAATGGTTTCTCATGAAGGACACAGCGCATTCCATGGCGGCTGGCAACCTTTTTAAGGATACGCATCATCATCTGGTTCTGGTCTGCTGCGATATTGACCGGTGCATAAATCGGTGCAAGCTCATGCTGTGCAGGGGCAACCTCATTATGCTGTGTCTTTGCAGGAATTCCAAGCTTCCAACATTCTTCATTTACCTCTTTCATGTATGCGGAAATTCTCTGACGGATACTTCCAAAGTAATGGTCATCCATTTCCTGTCCCTTCGGAGGCATAGCTCCAAAAAGAGTTCTGCCTGTATAGATCAGGTCTTTTCTCTGAAGCCATTTCTCTTTATCGATCAGGAAATATTCCTGCTCTGCTCCTACTGACGGAGTTACTTTCTTAGAAGTTGTATTTCCGAAAAGTCTCAACAGACGGAGTGCCTGGGTGTTGATTGCTTCCATAGAACGAAGAAGTGGTGTCTTCTGGTCAAGTGCTTCTCCCGTATAGGAACAGAATGCAGTAGGAATACAGAGTGTTCCGCCTGCTGCATCATGACGGACAAAAGCCGGTGATGTACAGTCCCATGCTGTATATCCTCTCGCCTCAAAAGTTGCTCTTAATCCACCGGACGGGAAAGAAGATGCATCCGGTTCACCTTTGATCAGTTCTTTTCCGGAGAAAGACATCAGGACCTTGCCGTTATCCATCGGAGCTGTGATAAAAGCATCATGTTTCTCTGCTGTCACACCTGTAAGGGGCTGGAACCAGTGGCTGTAATGTGTGGCACCTTTCTCGATGGCCCATTCTTTCATCTCGTGTGCTACTACATCCGCAATTTCCATAGACAGTTCTTTGCCCTCTTCTATGGTTTTTTTCAATTCTTTGTAGATCTTCTTCGGAAGTCGTGCCTGCATGACGGAATCATTAAACACGTCACATCCAAAAGTCTCTACTACATTGATATACTCACCCATTTTATTTCTCCTTTTTATTTATTAACGGGGAAATTCCAATTGATCTGGTTTCCTCATTTTTTGTACTTTTCAGATACAGATTCAGTGCTTCGTGGCAGTTTTCAATCTCTATCTGTGTATGACTGCCGCCGTATTCACCGTCCAGAGTCCATGGTACCGGTTCTTCTGAGGTAATGGTCACCCTGGCTGATTTAAAAGAATGAATCAGATCTGTATTGTCCTCTGCTGTCAGCATTGCAGTCATGATCTCCTGCAATTCCAGCGGATTCTTCGGTCTTGTAATCATGGTAACTTCAAAAAGTCCGTCATTCATATCCACGTTCTTGCCTGTAAGGTTCTTAAACCCTCCCACTGAACGGGAATTGGTGATCATCCCAAAGATGAAGTCATCCTCCACAGTTAATTCTTCGGATTCAATTCTCATATGGTATGATTTGATATCAAAAAGGCGTTTCACTCCCTCAAGAAGATAGGCTACATGGCCAAGGATATTCTTGAGATCCTGATCTGTCTGATAGGCTACATCTGTGAAAAGACCGAAAGCTGCTATATATGTAAAGCTCTGGTTATTGAATCTGCCGATGTCACAGTGATAAAGTTTCTCTTCCATAATCATGGAAGCGGCATCTGTCATGCTTTTCGGCATAAAGAGACTGTTTGCAAAGTCGTTGGTGCTTCCTGCCGGAATGTATCCGATGGGAATGGAACTCTTCTTTTCCATTACTCCGGTAACCACCTCATCAAGAGTCCCGTCTCCGCCGCTACATACGATAAGGTCCACTTTGGATTCGTATTCTTTGGCTTTCTCGTAGGCATCTTTTGGTTTCTGTGTGGAATAGATAATGACTTCATAACCGCCTTTGTTGAAAATATCTACTATATCAAGCAGGTTTGTTTTGATCTTGCCTTTACCTGCCTTGGGATTGAAAACAAAGAGCATTTTTTTGTTCATTTCGAGCAACTCTCCTTTTTTCAGGGTTTAAATGCGTAGTTTTCAGAGTACGCAGATTTCTATTTATATAATATAAGAAAAAAGGGTGGAAAAGTCAATGGGGTTTGACGGGCAAAAAAATTGGGGACGACAGGAAATATTTTTGGTTTCAGGTGCGGTTTCGCGGGCTAATAACTCTAGGTGTGTGGAAATCTGCTAAAAACATTCAAAAATTGCTCAAACTCGCTTCGCTCAGACAGTGAGCAATTTTTGAATAACGCAGATTCCCACGCACCAAGAGTTACTACACCCACTGCAAATGCACCTGAAACCAAAAATATTTCCTGCCTGTTGGCTGGCTGCGGGACTGCCGAGCTGTTACTGCTCACTTCGTTCACAGTAATGCGCCTTGCAACGACAGGCTATGCAGATGAGATTTTCTCACAGAAAATTTTGCAGGATGATAACGCATAAAACGGGACTGGTGAATAATTGCAATTTTTCCTAATTTCTTATGGTAAGTTGTATTTTAGCGTGATAAAATGGGGATTGTATTTATTTGTATTTATTATAGAAGGGACTTATTACAATTACAAAGAGAATTTTTAAAATGAATTTGTATAGAAAGGATTTCTTATTCATATGATTAAATTGATTGCTTCAGATATAGATGGAACTTTGGTAAAGGATGGGACTCTGGCTATTGACGGGGAGTATATGGAGGTTATCGGAAGGCTGATTGATAAGGGGATTGTGTTTGTGGCATGCTCCGGACGACAGTACAGAAGTGAAAGAAAACTGTTTGCCCCTGTCGCAGACAGACTGCTTTATATCTCTGACGGAGGAACTGTTGTACGGACTCCGAAGGAGATTCTGAAAGTGGATACTCTGCCGGACAAAATCTGGAAAGGAATGTGTTCTATGGTAAGAGAGAATATGCCTTCCTGTGATTATTTTATTTCCACACCTGAACGCTGTTTCGCAGAAGACGGAGGCAGCCAGATGTTTCACTGGCTGAGAGATTCTTACGGATATGATATCCATGAAGTTCCGGAAATGTTAAAACTCGAGGGGCAGCAGGTAAACAAATTTGCTGTCTACCACCCCAACGCCTGTGAGGAAATGTGCGCCCCTTTATTCACTCCCACCTGGAAAGACAAAACAGTTATGGCTGCCGCCGGCAAGGAATGGATGGACTGTACTGCCCCAGGTTCCGGCAAAGGTCCTTCCGTTGCTTTCCTTCAGGAATATCTGGGAATTTCACCTGACGAAACCTGCACTTTCGGAGATAACCTCAACGATATTGAAATGCTTCAGAATGCCGGTCTCAGCTACGCAGTCTCCAACTCCCGCCCCGAAGTCCGGGCTGCCGCCAAAAATACCTGCCCGCCCTACTGGGAAAACGGAGTTCTGCAGATTCTGAGATCTTTCTTATAAAAGATACGAATTACTCCGCAGCTCTTCAGCTATGATGAACTGGATTGCTTGCAGTATTTTATGGAATTGCTATAATAACTTCTCCGCAATTTATTCAGGAAGATTTTCAGTTCATACCAATACACAGCGCAAAAACATATTTCATTTCGTGTGCATTTGCAAGAGTCTTAGAACTTCTTAGCTGATAAAAATATGCGTTATAAGAAAAATGACCCACTGTCTGAGCCGCAGCATGCGGCGAGTTTGGGTCATTTTTCTTATGTTTTTAGCATATTTTTAGCAGCTTAGAAGTTCTTAGGCTTCGAAACCGCACACGAAATGAAATATGTTTCTGCGCGTCCCTCTTCAACTCCTAAGCTTCCATTACAGCATCTTTCATAGACTTCACATACTCTTTCACATACGGTACACAGTCCGCACCATGTTCTGCACACAACTTCACAATTGCAGATCCTACAATTGCCCCGTCCGACTGTGCTGCCATCTTCTTCGCCTGCTCCGGCGTAGAAATACCAAATCCCACAGCACATGGAATATCCTTCACAGCCTTCACTAACTTCACCATAGCTCCGATATCCGTAGTAATATTAGTTCTTGTTCCTGTAACACCAAGAGAAGAAACACAATACACAAACCCTTCCGCATCCTTCGCAATCTGTGCGACCCTCTCATGAGAAGTCGGCGCGATCAGAGAGATCAGATCAACACCGTATTTCTTACATACAATATCAAACTCTTCTTTTTCCTCAAATGGCACATCTGGCAGAATCAAACCATCCATTCCGATTTCTGCAGCTGTTTTAATAAACCGCTCCGTTCCGTAAGAAAATACCACGTTTGCATAAGTCATAAACACCATAGGAACAGAACTGTTCTTTCTGATCTTTACCACCATGTCAAATACCTTATCTGTAGTCACACCACCGGAAAGTGCTCTCACATTTGCTCTCTGGATCACCGGTCCCTCTGCTGTAGGATCAGAAAACGGAATCCCAAGCTCGATCAGGTCTGCACCAGCTTCCTCCATTGCATAGACAAGCTGCTCTGTCACTTCCAGAGACGGATCTCCACAGGTAATAAACGGGATAAATGCCTTTCCTTTTTCAAATGCTTCTGTAATTCTCTTATTCATGGATATCCTCCCCTCTGTAACGCGCGATTGCTGCACAGTCCTTATCTCCACGTCCGGAAATTGTAATGACCACGATCTGGTCTTTTCTCATCTGTGGAACAATTTTCCTTGCGTAAGCGACTGCATGAGCACTTTCGATGGCAGGAATGATTCCCTCTGTTCTGGAAAGATACTCAAATGCTTCCACTGCTTCTTCATCTGTGACAGGTACATATTCTGCACGTCCTGTATCATAGAGATGCGCATGTTCCGGTCCGATTCCCGGATAATCCAGACCTGCGGAAATGGAATATACAGGTGCGATCTGACCATATTCATCCTGACAGAAATAAGATTTCATTCCATGGAAGATTCCCAGTTTGCCGGTTGCAATGGTAGCTGCTGTCTCTGCCGTATTTACGCCACGTCCTGCTGCCTCACATCCGATCAGACGGACATCTTTGTCATTGATAAAATTGTAGAATGTTCCGATCGCATTGGATCCGCCACCTACACATGCAAGAACTGCATCCGGAAGTCTGCCCTCTTTTTCAAGGATCTGCTCTTTGATTTCTTTGGAGATCACTGCCTGAAAATCGCGAACAATTGTAGGGAACGGATGAGGTCCCATTACAGAACCAAGTACATAATGTGTATCGGAAATACGGTTTGTCCACTCTCTCATTGTCTCGGAAACAGCATCCTTCAGTGTTGCAGTACCGGAAGTAACTGCATTGACCTTTGCACCCAGAAGACGCATTCTGTATACATTTAATGCCTGACGTTCTGTGTCTTCCTTTCCCATGAAGATTTCACATTCCATACCCATAAGAGCTGCTGCTGTTGCTGTTGCCACACCATGCTGACCTGCGCCTGTTTCTGCAATGACACGGGTCTTGCCCATTTTTTTTGCAAGAAGTACCTGACCAAGTACATTGTTGATTTTGTGAGCACCTGTATGGTTTAAATCTTCTCTCTTTAAGTATACTTTTGCTCCACCCAGATTTTCTGTCATGTGAGATGCAAAGTAGAGACGGGATGGTCTTCCTGCATATTCATTCAGAAGCTCTGTAAGCTCTGCGTTAAACTCCGGGTCATCTTTATAATGGTTGTAGGCTTCCTCCAATTCGATGACAGCATTCATCAGTGTTTCCGGAATGTACTGTCCTCCATGGATGCCGAATCTTCCTTTTGACATCTGTATATGTCCTCCTTTTATGTATGTAATCCCTGGCCTGTCAGATGGTCGGTCAGAGTATTCTATGTTCTTTCTGAATTAGTCAAGCGGATATTCGCAATCCGCTTCGCTACTTGCTCATAACCGAATAACTGCTCCGCAGTTTATCAGAAGGAGCTTGCACTCCTCCTGATACAAGCAAGTCCCCACCCACTGCTTATTGCTTTTCGCAATTGAAGCAGGTGACTTACTTGATTCGGTTATCTTATTTTATATGCACCAGTTGAACTGCCTTCAAAATCTTATCTCTGTCTTTCATTCCATCCGTCTCCACGCTGCTGCTCAGATCTACTGCATAGGGATGAATAGTCCGGACGGCTGTTTCCAGATTATCTGCACCCAGTCCTCCTGCCAGGAAAAACGGTCTGTCTATCTCCGGGATCAGTGACCAGTCAAAGGTCTGTCCGGTTCCACCGCCACCCTGATCAAGCAGTATATAATCTGCAGGACTTTTCAGGGCTTTTTCAATATCCTGAGCCGTTTTTACGGAAAAGGCCTTTATAACCTGATGACCTGTATTCTTTTGGATTCTCCGTATATATGCCTCATCTTCCTGTCCATGAAGCTGTGCAATATGGATAGTTCCGTCAAGAAGCAGTTCCTCCACACGCTCAGGTGCTACATTTACAAAAACACCTACAGGGATAATGTCCGGATTAAGTTTTGCAGTAAGTTCTCTCACCAATGCACCTGTAACATTTCTGCTGCTCTTCGGAAATTCTATGATAAATCCACAGTAATCAGGTTTTGCTTCATTTACATAGGTAATGTCTTCCGGGCGTTTCAGACCACAGATTTTGATTTTGGTTCTTTGCTGTTGTTCTCTGGTCATATTCTATCCTCTCAGATAATATTCGATCTTTCAGCGTAACGGGCTGCCATTCAGGCTTTCCAGCGCTGCTTTCTTGTTCGGGCTTCGCATCAGTGTTTCCCCGATCAGTACCGCATCCACTTTATCCTCATAAAGAAGCCGGATATCCTCCGGGGTGCGGATTCCGCTCTCGGAAACAAAAACCACATTGTCCGGTGCCATTTTTCTCAGGCGAATGCTGTTGTTCATATCTACCTGAAAGGTTCTCAGATCCCGGTTATTGACTCCCACGATCTCTGCCCCGAGATTTAAGGCCCTGTCCACTTCGTACTCATCGTGTGCTTCTACCAGTGCATCCAGTCCCAGCTCTTTTGCAAGCTGTCTGTATGCTCTTAATTCTCCGTCATCCAGGATGGCGCAGATAAGCAATACCGCGGAAGCACCAAGGGATTTCGCCTGATAGATCATATATTCATCTACTGTAAAATCCTTGCGGAGTACAGGTATCTGTACAGCGGCTGCGATTTCTCTCAGATACTGGTCTGCTCCCTGGAAATAAAAAGGTTCTGTGAGACAGGAGATTGCACTTGCACCTGCCTGTTCATATTCCTTTGCAATTGCCAGATATGGAAAATCCGGTGCGATCAGTCCCTTTGAGGGGGAGGCTTTCTTTACCTCGCAGATATAGGACATACCATCTTTTTGTAATGCCTGGAGAAATGTGATTTTCTGCCTTGCATTTTTATTTACTTCCTGAATCCGGTTCTCCAACTCCGAAACAGAAATACGGGATTTTTCTTTTGCAATTCTTTCTCTTGTTCTGGCTGCTATTTCTTCTAATATATTCTTCATAATCTCTATGATTTTTCTGTAACTGTTCTGTATATCCACAGTCAGCAGATTACCGGACAGTTACAGATTTCCTTTACATTAGTAATTTGGGGTTGCTTTTTATTTATTTGTCTCTTCTACAAATTCTTCCAGTTTTTTCAGTGCTGCACCGCTGTCGATGAGGGATTCTGCCAGCTTCACTCCTTCTTCTATGGAGGCGGCTTTTCCTGCGATATAGAGTGCTGTACCTGCATTTAAACATACCGCCTGACGCTTCGGACCTTTTTCCTCACCTTTCAGGATTGCTTTTGTGATCTCTGCGTTTTCTGCAGGTGTACCACCTGTCAGGGCACCCTTCTCACATCTCTCATATCCAAACTGTTCCGGTGTGATCTCATAGGAAGTAAATTTGCCATCCCTGATCTCACATACAGAAGTAGGTGCGCACATGGAAATCTCATCCAGACTGTCCTGTCCATAGACAACCATTCCTCTGTTAACGCCCAGATTTGCCATAACCTGTGCCAGTGGCTCCACCAGTGACTGATCGTAAACTCCCATCAGTTCCATGTTTGCACCTGCCGGATTACTTAACGGTCCAAGAATGTTAAATACAGTACGGATTCCTAGCTCTTTACGGATCGGTGCCACATATTTCATTGCAATGTGATAATTCTGCGCAAACAGGAAGCAGATGTTGATCTTTTTCAGGATCTCTGCACTGCGTTCCGGCGTCAGTGTAATCTTCACTCCCAGTGCTTCCAGAACATCTGCTGCACCGGATTTGGAGGATGCTGCCCTGTTTCCATGTTTTGCAACCGGAACACCGCCTGCTGCGATCACCAGAGAAGAAGTAGTGGAAATATTGAAAGAATTAGAACCGTCTCCGCCGGTACCCACGATTTCAAGCACATCCAGGTTGTGGAGAAGTTTGATACAGTGAGCTCTCATTCCTGCTGCGGAAGCTGTGATCTCATCAATTGTCTCTCCTTTTAAAGCTAATGCAGTAAGATAAGCAGACATCTGTACAGGTGTTGCCTGACCGCTCATAATCTCGTCCATTACAGCTTCTGCTTCCGCATAAGCTAAATCCTGTTTCTTTGATAATTTAATAATGGCTTCCTTAATCATTTCTCACTACCTCCATAAAGTTCTCTATCATCACTCTGCCGTCCGGTGTCATTACAGATTCAGGATGAAATTGTACTCCGAACACAGGATATTTCGTATGTTCCACTGCCATGACCTCTCCGTCCTCTGACTCTGCTGTTACCTTAAGTTCTGCGGGCAGGGTATCCTTTAACGCTGCCAGGGAATGATATCTGGCTGCTGCAAAGGTATCCGGCAGGTCCTTAAAAAGCCGGCTTTCTCCTGTTTTATACATCAGCTTTTTCTTTCCATGCATCAGCTCTTTTGCATAGGAAACTGTTCCTCCAAAGGCTTCGCAGATGGACTGATGTCCCAGGCACACACCCAGGATAGGGATTTTTCCTGCAAATTCTTTAATCACCGGAATACAGATACCTGCATCCTCCGGCCTTCCCGGACCAGGGGATAAAATGATGGCTTCCGGTTTCATCTCTGCGATTTCTTCCAGTGTACACTCATCGTTTCTCACTACTTTGATGTCCGGTTCCACTGCGCCGATGAGCTGATATAAGTTATAGGAAAAACTGTCATAATTATCGATCAGTAATATCATTCTAATCCCTCCTGTGCCTGTTCAATTGCCTGTACCACAGCTCTTGCCTTGTTGCAGCATTCCTGAAATTCCTTTTCCGGTACACTGTCTGCCACGATTCCGGCACCTGAACGGATACAGATTTCTCCGTTTTTCTTGTAAACCAGGCGGATGGCAATACAGGTATCCAGGTTTCCTGCAAAATCCAGATATCCGATGGCGCCTCCGTAAATGCCTCGTTTGCTCTGTTCCAGTTCCTCGATGATCTGGCAGGCTCTGAATTTGGGTGCTCCGGAAAGAGTTCCTGCCGGAAGGATTGCGTCTACTGCATCCACAGCGTCTTTATCATCCCGGATGATTCCTGTTACTGTGGAGCCCAGATGCATTACATGGGAAAAACGTTCTACGCAGAGATACTTTTCTACTTTTACAGTTCCGATCTTGCTGATCTTTCCAATATCGTTTCTTCCCAGGTCTACCAGCATATTGTGTTCTGCCAGCTCTTTCTCATCTTTCAGAAGTCCCTCTTCAAGTTCTTTATCCTCTTCTCTTGTCTTTCCTCTTGGTCTGGTTCCTGCCAGAGGGAAGGTACTTAAGGTGCCATTTTCCAGCTTCGCAAGGGTTTCCGGGGAAGCACCTGCCAGTTCAATGTCATCACTGGAGAAATAAAACATATAAGGAGAAGGATTAGATGCCCGAAGAACCCGATAAGTATCAAACAGGCTTCCTGTTGCTTTCGCACGCATGGGATTGGAAAGTACTACCTGGAAAATATCACCTTCTCTGATGTAATGTTTGGCTTTCTCCACCATCTCTGCATATTTTTCTTTCGGAAATTTCGGCTGTATTTCTGACTGAAGTCTCAGCGGTTCAAATTCCATATGCTCCCCGTTTCGGATCAGCTGCGCCATTTCCTCCAATTTCTTTACTGCTTTCTCGTAGGAGGCTTCCAGATCATCTGCCATCACACCTGTGATCAGAAGTACTTTCTGTCTGAAATGGTCAAATACGATCACCTGATCAAAAAGCATTAAATCCATGTCCCTGAAATCCTGCTGTTCCCTGTCCTCCAGTTTCAGCTTTGGTTCACTGTATTTGATATAATCGTAGGAGAAATATCCTACCAGACCGCCTGTAAAAGGAGGCATCTTTTCCATTACCGGAGTTTTATATTTCCGGATGATTTCTCTGAGAGTATCACCGGGATGTGTGACCTGCCTTACGGTTTCCTCTGTTTTTCCCTCAGCATCGGTTGTCCGGATCTTCAATGTTCTGTCTGTACAGGTAATCTCCATGGACGGTTCATACCCCAGAAAAGAATACCTGCCCCACACTTCTGTCTGGCTGGCACTTTCCAGCAGGTAACAATGGCGGCTGGCTTTTCGCAAAATGCGCATTACCTCTACCGGTGTATATCTGTCTGCATAAAGTTCTCTGCACAGAGGAATACGACGATATTCTTTTGTCTGTGCAAGCTGTCTGATGGTTTCTAATGTTGGATACATGGAAACACCTCCTGTGATTAATTCAGTTTCTGCCAAGAACATAAAAAAGCCCGCCCTTGACAGAATTATCGTTTCTGTCAAGGACGAGCGTATATACTTCACCCGCGGTGCCACCTTGATTTACGGTTTGAACCGTACTCTTTGCGAAATACCTTCATATTCCCGGCAACTGACGTATGCCTCACGTCACAGGATACTTAGTCTGCTCTGTAATCTTCAACCTTTCACTGTGCCCTCAGCGGCCCATTTGGCAGACTGCATTTCCACCCGGCTCTCACCTTCCCGGATTCTCTGTGCGCGCATGACTGCTTTGACTTCCGCTTCATCGGTTTAATCTGTTAAATTTACACTTAATTTACCACCGGAAGCTATATTTGTCAACCCGGAATTTCATTTTCAATAACATATTTTTATCATTACGTTGTTGTTCACTCCGTTCTCAGTAACGTAGCCAAAATTCATTCCAGACATCTGCAGTCTGTTTTCGCCACATACATCTGCACCAGATAATCATTCACTATAATCTGAATAAAAGCGCAAAACCAGATATTCCCAGTTTCGCGCTTTTTATTGTTTTACTTATTCACTTTCGAACAATCCCAGTGTGCCAACAAGTTGATTCTGCTGCTATTTCTTCTGTGCCTCTTTTTTCTTCATGTCAAGAATCTCTTCTGCAATCTCAACTTCGGATTTCTCATCCGGTGGAAGCACGATATTCAGAATGATAGCAAACAGTGCTGCAGGTACGATTCCTGAACCGCCGAAGATCAATGTGATTGCCTGCGGCATATGTGCAAGGACTGCTGAGTTTGCCCCAAGTCCATAGCCAAGACCAAGTGCAACGGAGACAATTGTTACGTTTCTCGGAGTTACCGGCCATTTTGTGATAAGCTGGATACCGCTGACAACAATAGATGAGAACATCATAACTGCCGCACCGCCCAGTACGCTCTGAGGCATGATGGAGATCAGTGCTGCAAGCTTCGGAAACAGACCACATGCGATAAGAAAAATACCGCCTGTTGCAATTGAAAAACGGTTTACAACCTTGTTCATTGCAACCAGACCTACGTTCTGGCTAAAAGAAGTATTCGGAAGTACGCCAAATACTGCTGCCAGTGAAGATCCAAGACCATCACACATAACGCCGCCGGAAAGCTCTTTGTCTGTAGCTTCTCTTCCAAGACCACCCTCTGTGATACCAGAAATATCACCGACAGTCTCTACAGCTGTTACAATAAACATGATGCCGATCGGAACGATTGCCCTTGCATCAAATACCCATTTGACAGGCATGATCTTCGGCACTGCAAACCAGGATGCGCTTGCTACTTTATCCCAGTTAAGAACCCAGGATTTGGTAGCTTCTACTGTTGCACCTGCATCATCCACATAGGTAAATGTGGTAGGAAGAACTGCTGCCATAATACTTACCAGCACATATCCTACGATAATGCCGATCAGAATTGATGCAAAGCTTGTAAATCCTTTTGTCCCATGTTTTAATACGACAATTACAACCAGAACTACAAAGCCTACAAACAGATTCTCCAGAGAACCGTAGTCCTTAGCGGAACTTCCGCCTCCAAAAGAACTGATACCAACAGCGATCAGTGAAAGACCGATTGATAATACAACGGTTCCTGTTACAACTGACGGAAAAAATTTTCTCAGTGGTTTCAGGAAGCTTCCCAGTACAGTTTCAAAAAGACCGCCGATAAAGGATGCCGCCATGATTGCACCATACGCAACCACTCCATTACCCATGACTCCTGCAACACTCTGGCATACGCCAATGAAACCGGAACTGGTTCCCATAACGATGGGGAGTTTACCACCCACAGGTCCTATGGTAAATACCTGAACCAATGTTACAATACCTGCAATCAGCATGGCATTCTGCAGAAGTGCTACCTGCAGTTCTCCGCCGGCTTCGATTCCACAGGCTGCTGTGATAATCAGAAGCGGTGTAAGGTTACCTACGAACATAGCCAGCACATGCTGCAAACCAAGAGGAATCGCCAGCTTCAGTGGCGGCCTTCCATCAAGGTCGTAGGGTGTTACTGTGTTTTTCTCTTGTTTCTCCATTCCTTTCCCTCTCTTTCGTGGATGTTAACGTGTAATGGCAAGGCAGTCTGTTTATCAATAGTCAGAATTTATTTAAAAAAGGCAGCTATCCCCTGAGAATAACTACCTTGTTATTATTTCATCATACTGTTGATATATCTCCTTGCTTTTACCCGTTGATATTATAAAGGATTTAAGAAATTATGGCAATAGATATGCAAAAATTTATGTATTAATATATCGAAACCTCAATAAGCTTCACATCCAGACTTATTGTTCCTGTGCATTACAATGCCATATTTTTTTCTACTGCCTGCATTCTGTTCTCAAGATTTGCAACATGTTCTATCAGGTAACTGGTCTGTACTGTATTCACATGATTATTATGTGCTGCTTCTACGGCTTCATTGAATTTTTTCACCAAATAGCCATGATTTTCCGCTAAAATTGAAATATTTCTGTCAGTTACATTTTCAAGATGAAGTTTAACACCGTTTACTTCTTCTTTTAAATCGCAAATATCCTGCTGTAACGGTTCAATAGCTTTCTGAACGGTAGCTTCTACTGTTTCTTTTACCGTAGCTTCTACTGTTTCTTTTACCGTAGCTTCCATCATTTCCCTTAACATTTTCATATCGTTTTTGTCCAGCATGTTTCTCACCTCCTGATCTGTTTACTTATCATTTCGTTCTTTTTCTGCTGATTATAACAAGTTCCGGATGTGAAGTCTAGTGAACCTCACATGACTGAAGTCACGTGCTTCCAGACGCTTTAGGCGTCAGACTG